>Ga0224558_1000005_pt1 | contig 280350 bp, 235 predicted proteins | sample 714S32024metaG_FD_180682 | JGI IMG/M metagenome (GOLD analysis project Ga0224558, IMG submission 180682) | Peat soil microbial communities from Stordalen Mire, Sweden - 717 S3 20-24 | ecosystem: Environmental > Terrestrial > Soil > Wetlands > Peat | place: Sweden: Norrbotten County, Stordalen... | reverse complement strand
CCTGGCCGCTCGCAAACGCCTCTGCTCCAGTGCAGTAAAGTCTCGTCGTACTCCTGCTGGGTTTCCCATTCCCGAACGATAACATAGAATCGGGAAAACGTCACTATATTATGTGATCATCAATAAGAGCAAAGACCAAGTCGGCTGGCGTCGTCGCCGGGGACAATGACTGCGCCCTTCCAGCGTCGTTAAATCGTACGGATCATAGCGGCGCTGCCAGCGATAGAAAGTCTGGCGGCTGATGCCAAAGTGACGGCAAGTCTGGGCTACGTTGCCGCAGCGACCATAGAAGTCCATCCCGGCCAACCGCACTCGACCTTCCCGACTTAACTCCACTCCGGTCCGAGCCAGCCGGCTCGACCCGGGTGGTTTCCCGTTGCGTATTTGCATTCCGACACTCTATTCGAGTGTCACTAATCATTCTGAACGAGAACATGACCAGCCTGAGTTTTGGTACACCGCGATGAAAGCCTCCCCTTAATGCCAGCCGGAACACTAAGTTAGTGCATCGCCGCCGCGTTCACCAGGCTGGCATTCAAATACCGGCTCATCGCCAGATCCAGAATTGTCCCAATCATCTCCGTATACGAGAGTCCCGCCGCCTTCGCCGCCATGGCGAATTCCTGCCGGCTCGCCAGCCACGGATTCGGATTCGCCTCGATCACGTAGACTTCGCCATTCGGCGCCAGCCGCATGTCCACTCGCCCATAATCGCGCAGCTTCAACGCGCGATACGCCGCCAGCGCCGTATCTGACAGCCGCCTCCGCGTCTCCTCATCCAGATCCTCGGCAATCGCCGACTTCGTCAGCTTGTACGCCTCGGTATTTTTCTCGAACTTCACGTCATAGCTCGCGATCTTCGGCGTCCCCTCCGGCAGTCGCGACAAGTCGAGTTCCACCAGCGGCAGAACCTGCGCCCGCTCATAACTCCCCAGCACGCCCGCATACACTTCGCGGCCCTCGATGTACTCCTCAATCAGCGCCGGCGAATCGAACTCATCCTGAATGTACTCGACCCGTTCCATCAACTCTTTCACGTTCTTCACCACCGACCCGGCATCGATCCCGATCGATCCATCCTCCCACGACGGCTTCACGATCAGCGGAAAGGAAATATCGTGCGCGTGTTCGATGCGCCCGCGATACGAGCTTGCAAAATATGGCGTCTTGATCCCGTGAAACGCAAAAATTTTCTTCGCAATCGCCTTATCCTGCGACAGAAAAATCGCATGCGGCCCCGCTCCCGTATAGCGCAGCCCCAGCAAATCCAGATACGCCACCACATTCATTTCCCGCGTATCGTCGCCGCCGAACGACTCCGTCAAATTAAAAATCAAGTCCGCATCGCACTTCGCCAGCGCATGCAGCGACTGCGGCCGCCCATCCAGTTCGATGTTGTACGGTTCATGCCCCAGCTTTTCGAGCGCGTCAAAAATCTCCTCGCGGTCCGTCTTTTCTTTCTTCACTTTCTTTGCCGGCTTGCGCTTGCATCCATTTCCATTCGATGGACGCCCGCCTTCGCCCGCTTCCTTCAACGCGGCCGCCGCCGGATCTTCATTCCACAAGTCATACAGCAGTGCAATTTTCATTTTCGTGCCAATCATAAGTAGCTCGGAACACCCGCCGAGCCCAACCTCCAATGAACCAGGTCCAGTTGCGCCTGGCCTCAATTTTGAATCCAGCAACCATGAGCTGTAGCTAGTAGCCAGCGGCGAATCGCCAGCAGCCACTTCTACGGCTGAATAAACTTTCCCTTCGCCACATACGTCATCACCAGCGCCGTCGCATACGCGGTCACGCCCGCCAGATGCTCCGCGCTGTTTTTCGCGTCCGCCCGCAGGTCAAGCTCGCCCGCGCGCCTTTCGATGCTGTCAAACAGCGTCTTGATCAGCGGACGCTGCGCTCCCGTCCACTCGGCCACTTTATCGATCAACCCTTTGCGATGCTCATGCAGAAACTCGCCCGCTGCCACCGCCGTCTTCCGCCGTTTCGACACTGGAAACAAATCGCGCAAGTCCGTATCCTCGGCCAGTTCATTGGCCGCGATCTGCTCGCTCCCGTTCCGGTGATAAAACTCCGCCACCGTCATCTCCATGTCATCCACGGTTATGTCGGTCACGCCGCGCCGCCGCAGCGGCTCCGTCTTCCCCAGCTTGCGCGCCACCCGATCCACATAGCGCAACTTCTCCATCGCCGGCCATCCGCGGTACCGCTTTCGCCAGTTCGACCGCGGCGTCAGCCACACCGCAAATGTTTCCGCAAAATCTTCCTCCGGATGTTTCTGCGCATACCACCCCGGCAAATGCCGCACGTAGTCCCGCGAAAATGGCGCCGGACGGTAGTTGTCGCGATACGGCCGCCGGAACGATCCGAACCTCGCCTTCCAGTCGGGCTTGGTGTGCAGCTTGTAAGCATAGGTGAACGCGTGCCCAGCCTCGTGGCGCAGATACATCATGATTTCCCGCGCATCCTCGAGTTCGTGCGCCTGCTTTTCCAGTTGCGCCAGTTCCGCGTTTGCCAAGTAAAACGGAATCCCAATGATCGGCTCGCCCGTCGGGCATCCCCACTCGTCCGTCAGGTAGCAAGCGGGACGAAGCTTTTCGAGTCCCTTCGACACCAGTTCGCTATAGAGTTGCTCGACGAACCGCTCCACCGGCGATCCCTCGAGCTTCAGCCCCAGTTCGCAAATCGGCCGGCCCAATAGCTCTGGACTCACCTCAAATTTGTCCTGTTCTTTATCTTTATTCTGCACAAACGCTCGCTCAAAATAGTCTTCAGTCGTGCGCGGAGAGGCGGGGAGATTTGTCGCGACATCGCAATGTCGCCATCTCGACGGTAACGGAAAGCGGAATGACTTAGAAGTTACTGCGGTAATCTGCGCGCGGCAATGCTGCTCATTTATGGCGAAAAATCACAGCAGCGTAGTAGATTTCCGGGAAGCGCACACGTTGCTCGCTCCGGAGGCGCGCTCGCTAGCGCACATCCCCCGGCATCGGATGCCGCGCCTCATCCGCGTTTGGCACGAGTTGCTCATATACCGCGCGCGGTACCTGCGAATCCCAATGGCCCGCGGTCTTCGCGAATCCCACGATCCCGAAAAAAAGCACCGCGATTCCCGCCGCCATCGCCCAGACAGGCACCCGCGGAGCATACGACGCGGATTCGTTGTCCCCAAAAGCTCTCGCCGGAATCGCCGGCAGCGTCAGCCTCAAAGCGTCTTTTGCCGGGCACACGGCCACGCATTCCAGGCAGCCCGTGCACTCTGCCGACTTGATCGTGATCAGTTTGTCGACCGGCAACGCCGATGGACACGCCTTGGCGCACTTCGCGCAATCGATGCATGACTCCGCGTTGCGCCGAATCCGCGTCGGGCTGGCGAGCGCGACGATTCCTAGCAGCGCGCCGTATGGGCAAAGATAGCGGCACCAGAAATTTTGAATGAACAGCGACGCCACCACCAGCACGCCCAGCACGATCGCGCCTGCTTCGCCGATGTGCCGGAAGAAATTCAGCATCTTCACGTCGGCAATCACGCCATACGGGCTGCTCATAAACGCGGCCAGTTCGTCGGCCGCCATCGATGTCACCGCCCAAACGAAAAATCCGAGCAGCACATACTTCAAACTCCGAAGCCCAAGGTCCAACCAGCGCGGCAGATGAAAATTTCTGCGAAACATCTTCTGCCCCGCTCGCCACAAATATTCTGAGACGGCACCCACCGGGCACAGCCAACTGCAAAATGCCTTGCGGAATAAAAATGACATTGCCAGAAATGCGGTCAGCAGGAACATGCCCGCCGGATGCAGCGCCGGCACATGATGCGAGAGCAGAAAATAACGTAAATTCATCAGTCCGGCGATCGGCAGCCAGCCCTCAACGCCCGCCGGGCGGGGCATGGAGGTGGGCGCGCCGCCCGGCTCAAATTGCCTCACCCATAAATAAAAGATGACGCCGATCCATCCATTCAGCAGCAGAAATGCCGCCTGAAAACTGCGCCGCGTCAACTGCGAGTAATCGCGGTCGGTGCGGCGAACTAGTTTCTTCTTTGATTTCGACGCCAGTTTTGCCCCCGACTGCGGCCCCTCGCCGCCCGTCTCGCACAGCCGTCCTGTTGTGGCTTTCGGAGATTTTTCCCGCCCTCTTCCCTGTCCTTCCGGAGCAATTTCGATCTCGGCTTGCGTTGCCATCGTTAACCTTTCGATTTCAGGCTAACCGCCGCGTGAACAGCTGCATGTGACCTATGTCACGCGGCCTGCGTTTTTCGGCGCCCGGCACTTTTCCGCTCTCGCCACTCGGCGCTTCGCCGTGATACATCTGTTATTTGCCCGTCCACACCGCCATCTTCCTGTTTTTCGCGGGCGCGCTCGGCGGCGCGCTCAACGCCGTCGCTGGCGGCGGAAGTTTCATCGCCTTCCCCGCCCTCATGTTCACGGGCGTCGCTCCCATCGCGGCGAATGCAACGAATACCGTCGCATTGTGGATGGGCGTAACCGCCAGCACCGGCGCCTATCGCAAGCGCCTCGACCTCTCTCGCCGCGTCATGGTTCCCCTCGCCATCACCAGCCTGATCGGAGGCGTCGCCGGCGCGTATCTTCTGCTGCACACGCCCGCGCAGACCTTTCTGCGCGTCTTACCCTGGCTCATGCTCGGCGCAACGCTGCTCTTTGTCTTTGGCGGGCGATTGGGCCGCTCCAAAGAAGGCTTGGGGCGCGACATTTCCTCCAACGCGCTCGTCTTCGCCAGCGTCTTCGAACTGTTCGTCGCGGTTTATGGAGGCTATTTCGGCGGCGGCGTTGGCATCGTCAATCTTGCCATGCTCGCCGCCATCGGCATGACCGATATTCACGCCATGAACGCCCTCAAAGTCGTTCTCGGCGGCATCATCAATGGCGTCGCGGTGATTACCTTCATCGTGGCCGGCGCGGTGGTCTGGAAGCAAGGCACCATCATGATCGCCGGCGCGCTGCTGGGCGGATACTTGGGAGCGCATTACGCGCTGAAGCTGCCGCAGGCATGGATTCGCTGGTTCGTGATTGTCGTTGGCACGGGTATGACCGTGTATTTTTTCTGGAAGGCCTACATCTAGCCGGAGTTCGCTCTCTTACGCGCGCCAATTTCTTTACTTCCCTGCCGCCCGCAAGATTTCCTCCAGCGACAATTTCTGCAATTCGCCGATGCGCTCGATCGTAATGTCGGGCTTCGCATACTGCGCCACCTGCGCCGCGTCCAGCGCGTAATGTCCCTGCCGCGGAAAAATCGTCGTCACCCGCGCCCCCCAATGCTCCTTGATCGCCGCCAGAATGCGCACCTTGTCGTCGATCATCACGTAGTGCGCTGCTGGATACTTCGCTTCCACATCCGGCAGTTCCTTCTCCTTGTGTACATAAATCAATACATGGCCCTCGAACACATCGTATAAGCCCGAGCGATCCACCTTGCGCGGCTGAAACACTACATCGCCATCGCTCAGAATGACCGGCTGGCCGAGGCAACGAACGTGCTCCACCGCATCCAGCGACTCGGGAAACAGCCGATTCGCAAACGGATAGTTCACCATGAAGTAGGAAACTTCCAGCAGTTGCGGATCGCGGGGCCGCTCGATCCGGTAGCTTTGCAGCGCCCCCAGGTAATCGGCATACCCAAGCTCGGAGCGCAATTGCTCGAACAGCTCCCAATAGCGCCCCGCGTCTGCGCCCACCTTACTCTTCAGGCGGCGCTTCAAATCGATTTCGATGCGATCGTTATCGACGAGCGTATTGTCGACGTCGAACAGAAAAACGGTTCGGGAACCTGCATCGGCGCGGTTCACAGAATCTCCCGCACGCCGCCATCAAAAGAACCGGTCAATTTGCCCATGGCTGATGATGCCAGAATCCCATACGATTATGGAAACCGCCCAAAATTCCACCCTGTGGATTTTTCGGGCTTGAACAGTTGCCCCGCCCTGTAGTAAAAAGGCTCTTCCCGAACGGCCACTTTCCATTTATGACCTGATCTCAAGAACCCCTGATCTCAGAAACGATGCCTCCGTTTTTTTCACTCCACTCAGGAGGAAGTCTGATGGAACACATCGATTTGGCAGAACTGAAACGCGACACGCGCTCGACCCGGCCGTGTGAATTTTGCCGGGAACTCGACCCTCATTTTTCTAAGCGCCGTCCCATGGACCAGATGGTGGGCGGCAGCCGCAAAGCGACCGCTGCCGCGCACCTCACCGAAGATGGCTACGTCCGGCACCGCATTGCCGAGTTGAGCCGCCTCACCGCGCATGTGCCGCTAAATGCAGCCTGACTGCAACTTTCTTGCCCGCCGGGAAATTTTCCGCGCAACTTCGCCGCATCTGCGTAGTTCTAACCAGTAGGCCCGGAAATTGCTCTGTTCCGGGTACTGGCCCGGGCGCCCGGCACATGAATTGGCTTCTGGATGTCCAACCCGAGCGAGGGAGACTGCCCATGCCGTCCGCTCGAATTCTTTTCCTGCTGCTTGTCACGCTTTCATTCATCCTTGCCGCGTGCCTGCCCAGCGCCGCTCAATTTCAGGGCGTGCCTCCCATGCAGTTTCAGGGCGTTCCGCCCTCGGGCCTGGGGGGAAATAACAACGGCGGAAGCATCAATAATGCTCCCGGTTTTCGCTCCAACGGGGTCGGCGCCGCCTCTTTCCCGCTCGGTTGCTGTGCCAGCTTCTTTTTCCCGTCCGGATTTTCGCCCATGGTCCCGATGACGCCGCTCTCCTCCGAGCACCATCATCGCCACCACCGCGACGGCCTGGTCGGCGCCATCGCCGAGCCCGTCTATATTCCCTACGCCGTGCCCTACGCGGATGACTCTGATTCCTACGCCGATTCTGATTCCGGCGAAGCAGACGATGCCCAGTATCCCGAGCCCGCTCAGCCTCCCCGCGCAGTGAGATCGTCTGCAACCGCCAAGCGCAAAGCGGGAAGGGGTGCCGCGCTCGCAAGCAACGCAACCGCGGCTGGCAGCGCGCCGGACGACATCTCCCCAGACGCAGAAACGGCGAACGCTCGCACCGCGACACCCGCCACCTCGGACGACGCCGCTGCCGACGCTTCCGTCTCGGTCCAGCCGACAACCGTGCTCATCTTCAAAGACGGCCACCACTCCAAGATCGTCAACTACGCCATCGTCGGCGACACGCTCTTTGATTTCGCCGATGGCCGCGCACGCAAAATTCTGCTCTCCGACATCGACCTTCCTGCGACCCAGGAAGCAAACGACGCGCTCGGCGTGGAGTTCAAACTTCCCCCCACTCCCGGCGCGCCCGACGCCGCCAATTAGCGGCGCTCCCCGCTCATCAAACACTCGTTCGCAGCCAAGGCGGCACCGCGCGACCCTGCATGTGGTCAAGGTCGCGCGGTCCCCTTTTTGCCGCGCGAAAGAGGCGCCTCGCGCCTCCGTATTCCGCAGCGGCAAATGCCGCAAAACGTTGTGTCGTTCTCAAAGGCCGCCATAGCAGCGCTCCGCCGCTTACCCTCGCGCGCGCGCAACGTCCCGCCGCAATCCGTCTTCGGGTAGGCCGGCGCCTGTGTACGCCGTGCTATCCAGCCACAGCACCAAGCGTCTGCGCATCCCGGCCAGTTTCCCGGATTCCTTCAGCGCGCAAAAACCGATCATCCCGATCGTTGCGCTCCATCCCCCCACCATCAATATCGTGACGAACGACATATCCCCCCTCTTTCTGAGGCCGTCAGCCCCGCGACTACCAGTATTGTGTGAAGAACGGGCCGAACGTTTCGACATGAAGGAGTTTTTTTCTTGAGCTCCCTGCACAAGAGCGCCGGCTCAACCCTGCTGGCGAGCCCTCTTCAGTTCGCCACAACTTGATGGCATTGTGATCAAGACCGCGATTCCGTCCATGGAGGAGGTCTGAATTGTCTATGAATAAATCTGAAGATTCGAAAATCTGAATAGTCAAAACTAGCGGCGCGCCAGCAACCCGCGGCCCGCCCCAGCCCTTACCGCCCTAGCCCCGCGTCGTACATCGCCCCATACCGCAAATACTGCGTCACTACATCTTCCGGATAGCTGATCTCCACCTTCTTCACCTCGCCCTTTGCATCCACGCGCGCGGTCAGCCAAGCATTCACGCCGGCAAAATAAGTCGGCAGGTCCAGCTTCGCGTAGCGCGTCACCACCTCGTCCCGCACCGCGGGGTCGAAATGCACGCCGTATTTCTCCACCAGCGTCCTGATCGCGTCGTAATCGCCCTCCGCCTTAATCCGCATCAACTCCGCCAGCAACATGCCCACGCCCTTCCGCATCTTCTCGTAATCCGCGACCCGCACATAAGTCTTGCCGTCGCGCTTAAACTCTTCAATCGATCCCGGTACCTGCGCCGCAATATAGTGCGCAATCATCTGCCGGTCGCGTTCATGGTCCTCCTCAATGGTGTCGCCACGCGGAATGCGCCGCAACTGAGTGAGCGCGACCATCGCCGCATTGTCGTACATCGCTTTCGCCACTTCCTCCTGATTCGTAATCAGCCCCAGCTCCTTCAGCTTCGGATCCCACACGTTCCATAGCGCCATCAAATCCGCGCGGCCTTCCTCGAGCGTCGAATAATATTCCTTCAAGAACGGCTGCGCTCCCCCGCTAAGCCGCTCGCTCAGCCTCCCCGACCCGTGCCCGATGACCTCGTGCATCGCCACCAGCAAATCCTGCGCCTCTCCGCCAAACTTTTCGTTGCGCGCGATTGCGGCGTCATCCGGCGCGAACTCCGCAAACGCGGTCTTACCCGTCGCCGCATTCAAAGCCCGGCTGCTCCCGGTAAACAAAAAATTCTTCGATCCATATTTGTCGTGAATCTCGTCCTCATTCGGCAGATTGTCGCCGATCGTGCTCACGTTAAAATCGCCCGTCTCGATCAGCGTCTCCACCGCTTTCACCACCGGCGGCTTAAACGCCGTTCGCCGATACTTCTCCAGCCACGGCGCCTTCTCTTCGAAATACGCCGCGTTGTCCGCGAGTTTCGTAATCGCCGCTGTCACCGGCTTATCCGTGATCGTCACAAAACTCTGCGAGCTTCCCTTCGCGCCCCGCGCATCGCGATACACTTCGATAAATCCACTGTCGAAGTCGACCGTCGCGTCGTTTTGCACCCACGCGATCCCAAACGCCAGCCACTCGCTATACTCGCCCGTCTCATAAAAACGAATCAGGTGGCGGATCGCCTCGGCCTGCTGCGGCTCGGCATACGGCAACGACTGTTCCAGGCACTCATTCGCTTTTTTCAAAAACGTCGCATACAGCCCCGCCGGAACTTTCGCGTCCCGCGTGCCCGCGCGATACACGAGTTCCGTCAGCTTGCCGTCGGCGCCCCGCACCACCCGCGAATTCAGCGCATACCTGTCCTTAAAATCCTTCAAATCCGTCAGGCTCAATCCCGGATAAAACGTATTCGAACTCGCCTGAATCACGTCCTTCCCGCCGCCCGGACTCTTTGCCACCTCCATCGGCTCAAACGCCGCGTCGAAAAACGACGCCCGCAACGCATCGACCTCCAGCTTTACCTCGGCCGCCGTCTTCAGCGGCGGCAGATCGGCATACGCGGTCTTGAATCCTCCATCGCTCTCCGCCGAGGCAGCCGCAAGCCGCAATTCCTGAAACGTGAACCCAGGCAGAAATTTCTGCGAGGTAATTTCGTTGTGGTTGCCGCGATTGGCCCAAAACAGCTTCGCGTAATCCGCGATCTTCGCGCGCGTCGTCGGCTTGATTCCCCCGCTATGCGCGACGATCTCTTCCAATAGCCGCTTTTGCCGCAAGCCGCAGGCCGAAAACTGGTCGTAAATAATCGGATCAATCGCGATCGAAGCCTGCGTCAGCCAGTAGGCGAGCGCCTGCTGCCGCGGGCTCAGAGCCGCAAAACTCGGCGCCCGCAACCGGATAAAAGCGGTGTCTCCCACCCGCTCGGCAACCACGTCCGCCGCCTTTTGAGCCGCGTGCTGACCGACCGCCGGCGTAACGAAAAACAACGCGGCGAGCCCGAAAAGCGGGGCGATCCTCCGGAAAAATGCGGGGGAACCAACAAAGACCGATGAGAGACCGAATCGACCTGGCTTCAACTGAAACCTCCACAAGAAGAACTTAACAACGAGCGGCCGAACCTCGCAGCCTACCACAGCGAGACTCACACCACAGTGAAACTCCCGCCAACTCCATTCGTCATCCAAACTGCCGCGCGCGCCCCCAACCCCATCATCCCCAAACGTCGCGCCGTCACTCCATCCATGTTCCCCGCGGTTACATCATTTCCTCACCTCCCCGCAACCCGGCATTTTCCACATGCTAAAATCAATAGGTGACCATTCTTACCGATGCTTCCTGACATCGAAAAACTTCTCGAACTCCAGGTCGCGGATCAGGAGATCCGCAAGCTGCAAGACGAGATCGCGGAATTGCCGAAGCGCATCGCCTCGATCGAACAAAAACTGGCGGGCACCAAGGCCCATCTCGAAAAAGCCCGCGCCGCCGCCAAAGCCGACGAGGCCAACCGCAAAAAGTTCGAAACCGCCATTCAGGATCTGCAAGGCAAAATTTCCAAGTATCGCGACCAGTCGCTCGACGTAAAAACCAACGAACAATACAAAGCGCTCCTCCACGAGATCCAGTTTTCCGAGCAGGAGATTCGCATCAACGAAGACCGCATCCTCGAGGTCATGGTCAACGTCGAGGCGCGCGAAAAAGACGTAAAGATCGCCGAGGGCCGCCTCAAAGCCGAAACCGCCGAGATCGACAAGGAAAAAGAGGACGCCCGGCGTGTCACTGCCGAAGATCAACAGAAACTCACCGAGTGGAATGCCAAGCGCGACGTCCTGCGACAGGGCATCGACGACGACCTGCTGCGGCGCTACGAGCGGGTCATGAAGTTTCGCGGCAGCGGCCTCGCCGAAGTACGCGACCACAAATGCATGGGCTGCCAGGTCAAGTTGCGTCCCCAGACCCACAACGAAGTTTTGAACTGCGAACACATCGTTTTCTGCGACTCCTGCCAGCGCGTTCTGTACGTCGTTCCCGCCAACGAACCCAAGCCCGAGCAGGCTGCCACCGAACAGCCCGGCCACGCCCGCAGACGCCCCCGTCCTAAGGCCGATTCCCCGCAGGCCTGGTTCTATCGCCCCGATTACGGCGACGACGGCGAAGTTCTGCTGATGTTTATGAACCACAATGGCACGGCGACGCGGTGCGTTTACGAGATGCACTCGGGCCGGCAGATGGGCGAAGCGCTCAATCGCGAGGGCAACTACCGCCAGGCCTTTCCCGAAGATCTCACCGACTCCGCCATTCGCCTCAATGGACACTGGGACGAGGAAGAAATGCAGGAGTGGGGCACCGAGATGCCGAGCAGCGCGCTCGACATTCTGCACAACGACCTGCGCGCCGTCCAACGCGAGCACGGCAAAGCCCGTGCCGGCCATTCCGCCAAATCCGCCGAGCACTCGACCGCCAACTGATGCTCGTTGAGCCGATGGCCTCCGCCGAAACCACCTCCAATCAAAATCCGGCTGACTCGCAATTTTTCCGCAATCCCGCCAAACAAAAACTCACCCTCTGCCTGCTGCTGGTCGCGGCCACGCTCGCGCTTTACAGTCCCATCACGCGCGCGCCGTTCCTCAACTATGACGACGCCCTCCACGTCGCCGACAATCCTCACGTCCGCACCGGCCTCACCTGGAGCACGGTGATCTGGGCATTCCGCTCTTCGGAAACCGCCGATTGGCATCCCATCACCTGGCTGTCGCACGCGCTCGACTGCCAACTCTTCGGCCTGAGTCCCGAAGGCCCGCACACTGTCAATCTGCTGCTGCACGCCATCAACGCCGCTCTCCTCTTTCTCATCCTGGCGAGCGCAACGCAATTGCTCTGGCGCAGCTTTGCCGTCGCCGCCCTCTTCGCTTTGCATCCCATCAACGTCGAATCGGTCGCCTGGATCTCCGAGCGAAAAGATGTCCTCAGCACTTTTTTCTTTTTTCTCGCGCTCGCCGCATACGGCTGGTACGCGCGCCGCCCTGGCCTCGCACGGTATTTGACCGTGACCGCCGCCTACGCTCTCGCGCTCATGAGCAAGGCCCAGGTCATCACATTCCCCTTCGCGCTCCTGCTGCTTGATTATTGGCCGCTGCACCGCCTCGCGCCCGCGGATGCGGCAGCCGCAAATCGCGGCCACACGGATGCACAGGCGAAATCGTTCCTCGGCTTGCTATGGGAAAAAGCGCCCTGGCTCGCGCTCTCCGCCGCCAGCGCCATCATCACCATGAAGGTCGAAGCCGCCGCCACGCAGGCCCGGCTTCCTTTCTCGCTCCGCCTCGCCAATGCCTCTGCGGCCTACGTCAAATATCTTGAGAAAGCTTTTTGGCCCGTTCATCTCGCCCCCATCTATCCGCATCCCGGCGCGTCCATCAACATTGCCGCGGCCATCGCCTCGGCCGCCGCGCTCATCGCCATCTCGATCTTCGCGCTCGTCTTCCGCCGCCACCGTCCGTTTTTCGTTGGCTGGTTCTGGTTCCTCGGCACGCTCGTTCCCATGATCGGCCTCATCCAGATCAGCGTTCACTCCATGGCCGATCGCTACGCCTACATCCCGCTGCTTGGAATTTTCGTCATCGTCTGCTGGGGCGCCGCCGATCTAGCCGCCCGGTGGCGCGTCCCCAAATGGGCGCCCCTCGCGGCTTCTGCCGCGGTGCTACTCGCACTCGCTCTCTTGCTCTCCCGCCAAATCGCCTTCTGGTCCGATGACGTCACCCTCTGGACCCATACCCTCTCCATCACCGAGCGCAACTACACCGCCGAAGACAACCTTGCCGGCGCCCTAATCGCCGAAGGAAAAATCGACGAAGCCATGTCCCATGTCCGCCGCGCCCTCTCCTTCGCCCCCGATGACGCCATGGCCACGCTCAACCTCTCCACCTACGACCAGATGCGCGGAAACTACCAGGCCGCCCTCTCGGGCTACTCCAGAATTCCGCTCATCTCCAGGAACGCCTCGCTGATCGAGCAAGCCCGCATCAACAGCGGCTACGCCCACATGTCGCTCAAGCAATACGAAAATGCCCAGAAGGATTTCGCCGCCATCTTGCAATCCCAGCCAGCGAACGCCGCCGCCTATCGCGGCCTCGCGCTAGCGAAGCAAAGAGGTGGCGATCTCGCCGCCGCCATCCGCAACTACCAGCAAGCCGCGCAGTTCGAACCTTCCGCCCTCAACTATCTGCTGCTCGCCCAGGCCCTCGAACAAGCCGGCCAAACCGAAGCCGCCCGCGCCGCCCAATCCCAAGCCGCAACCCTAGCCCCCAACCTCGCCGACGATCAAGCCATCGCCCACCGCCTCCTCACGGAATGAAATGCGCTAAGATGTCCTCGTGAGGTGAGCCATGCTCCGCAGCCCCATCGTCTCCGCATCTCGTCGTTCTTTTCTCGGCCTTTCTGCCGCCACCTCCGCCGCCTTCGCCCTTCGCATCGTCACCGAGCCCATGCTCGCCCATGCCGCCGCCATTCGCCATCCCCACAGCCACGACGGCGTCATGATCGACTCCAACGAGAATCCCCTCGGTCCCTCCGCCGCCGCCCGCCAAGCCGTCATCGACATGGCCCCGCAAGGCGGCCGCTACTCCTTCTGGCTCAGCGAAGACTTCACCAATCAGTTCGCCGAATCCCTCGGCCTCAAACCCGAATACGCCTGCATCTACGCCGGCTCCAGCGAGCCCCTGCATCACGCCGTCGCCGCCTTCGCTTCCCCTCACCGCCCCTATGTCACCGCCGATCCCGGTTACGAGGCCGGCATGTTCGCCGCCGAAGCCATCGGCGCCCGCGTCATCAAAGTCCCGCTCGCCAAGGATTACTCCCACGACGTCCGCGCCATGCTCGCCGCCGCCCCCGACGCTGGCCTCTTCTACGTTTGCAGTCCCAACAATCCCACAGGCACCGTCACCAGCCATTCCGATATCGAGTACCTCGTCGCCCACCAGCCCAAAGATTCCATCGTCATGGTCGACGAAGCCTACATCCATTTCTCCGACGCCGCCACCGCCCTCGACCTGGTCAAGGCCGACAAAGACGTCCTCGTCCTCCGCACCTTCTCCAAAATTTACGGCATGGCCGGCCTGCGCTGCGGAGCCGTTTTCGGCAAGCCCGCCCTCATCGAAAAAATTCAGAACTACGGCGGCTGGAACTTCATGCCCGTCACCGCGCTCGCCGCCGCCGCCGCCAGCCTCCGCGACCCGCAGCTCGTCCCCGAGCGCAAACGCATCAACGCCGAAATCCGCGCCAGCGTCTTCGCCTGGCTTGACCGCAACGGCTACTCCTACATCCCCTCCGAATCGAACTGCTTCATGCTCGATGCCAAGCGCCCCGGCAAAGAAATGATCGAAGCCATGGCCAAACAAAATGTGCACATCGGACGCATCTGGCCTGTCTGGCCTACCCACGTCCGCATCACCATCGGCACCGCGCCTGAGATGGATCAGTTCCAAACCGCCCTGAAAAAAGTAATGACCGGCGCCGTAACTGCGAGCCTGTCGCCCGCGCGCTCCCCGCGCAGAAGGAACGGCGAGCTGCCAATGCGAGGCTGATCAACTTCTCACGGATTTAACCCTGACGCAGCAAGACGGCCGCGCCGCCACGTTCTTCTCCGCGTTCTCTCTTTTCCTCTGCGTCCTCTGCGGTTCAAGCTTTTTGATTTTGACTTCGACCTCGCGCCGAAAGACACGATGTAACATTCCCTCATGCCGAAATCCTCTCCCACGTCCAAGACGCCAGAGAAATCAACGCTCCCCGCCGTAACCCTTTCCTCCCGCGGCGCGGCCCGCCTCAAATCCGGACACCCCTGGGTCTACCGCTCTGACATTTCCGCCGCGGACGGCGTCCCGCCCGGCGCCACCGTCCGCGTTCTCGACCCGCGCGGCAAATTCCTCGGCACCGCTCTCTACTCTTCGTCCTCGCAAATCGCCATCCGCATGATCGCGCGCGAAGAGGTAACCGACCTCCCGCAGCTCATCTCCGACCGCATCCGCGCCGCCCTCGCCTACCGCAAACCTCTCGTCGCCCATACCGACGCCTGCCGCCTCGTCTTCTCCGAAGCCGACTTCCTCGCCGGCCTCATCGTCGACCGCTACAACGACGTCCTCTCCCTCCAAATCCTCACCCAGGCCATGGACGCCGAGCCCGTCCGCGGTGCCATCATCGAGACGCTTATCGCAGAACTCCATCCCGCCGGCATCCTCGATCGCGTCGATCCCCGCATCCGCGATCTCGAACAACTCCCGCCGCGCGACTCTGCTCTTCTTTGGGGCAACAAAAGTTCCACCGTCATCACCATGAATACGCACCTCGAAAGCGGCGTCCGCTTCCACTACGACGCCCTCGAAGGCCAAAAAACCGGAGCCTTCCTCGACCAGCGCGAGAATTACGCTGCCGCCGCCCGCTACGCCCACGGCGACGCCCTCGACGTCTTCTGCTATCACGGAGGCTTCGCCCTCCACCTCGCCCCGCGCTGCTCCGCCGTCACCGGAGTCGACAGCTCCCGTCCCGCCCTCGAGGTCGCCGACAAAAACACCGCGCTCAACCAGCGCGAGATCGAGTGGATCGAAGCCAACGCCTTCGACCTTCTCCGCGACTACGCCGCCGCCGGAAAAAAGTACGACACCGTCGTCCTCGACCCGCCCGCCTTCGCCAAAACTCGTCGCGACCTCCACAAAGCTCTCAGCGGCTACAAAGAACTCAATCTGCGCGCTCTGAAAATGCTCAGGCCCGGCGGCATCCTTATTACGTGCTCCTGCTCGTTCCACGTCAGCGCCGCCGATTTCCTCCAAACGGTAGCCAGCGCCGCCCTAGACGCCCACAAATCCTTGCGCATTCTCGAAAGCCGGGGAGCCGCCCAAGACCATCCCATCCTCCTGAACGTCCCAGAAACCAGCTATCTAAAATGTCTGATGTCTCATGTAAGTCATTGAAAAACAATATTTTATTTATACTTGACAATAGTACGCTCATGTTTTATTATGTGCTTACGCTAATGAACAGCGCGGGAGCAATCGTGCTCCCATCAGAGTTTCCCAGCTTTAGGAGGATTAAGTTATGACGTTTCTTACCCGTTACGATCCGTTCCGTGAGTTTGTCACCCTGCAAGACCGCATGAACCGTCTGTTCCGCGACCCTCGCGGGCCGGAAGGGCAGGATGAATCCCTGACCACCACCGCCTTCGCGCCCCCCGTCGACGTCTACGAAGACGAGCACAACGTGACTCTGAAGATCGAAGTCCCGGGCATCGACGAGAAGGACATCGACGTCCGCATCGAGAACAACACGCTCACCGTCCACGGCGAGCGCAAGTTCGAGCAGGAAGAGAAAGAAGAGAACTATCGCCGGGTCGAGCGCCAGTACGGCAGTTTCACTCGCACCTTCACTCTCCCGACGACGATCGACACCGAAAGCGTCCAGGCCGACTACGACAAGGGCGTGCTCAAGGTAAAGCTGGCCAAGAAGGCCGAAGCCAAACCGAAGCAGATCAAAGTCAACGTAGGCGGATCCAAGACGCTCGAAAGCAAACAGCCCAAGAGCGAGTCCAAGACCGAAGGCAAAGCTGCGTAAGGGTTGGCTTTGAAAGGGCGCGGCTTCAGCCGCGCCGCTGGGCAACCAATGATTCAGGGCTTTAGCCCGGAGTTAGCGGGGGGCGGAGCAGTATCCGTCTCCCGTTTTATTTTGCAATTTCGCAATCGGGCAATTCTAAGAATCGCGAGCTTGTGCTCCCAATTACCCGATTACAAAATTACAAAATCCCGCTACGCTTTGAGTAGCACAAGGAGTTAATCCATGCCCATCCGTTGGGAAAAATTCACAGTCAAAGCCCAGGAAGCCGTACAGCGCGCCAACGACCTCGCCTCCGAGCATGGCAACCCGGAGCTTCTTCCCATCCATCTTCTAGCCGCTCTCGTTGAGGACAAAGAAGGTATCGTCGTCCCCGTCCTCGAAAAAATCGGCATCGGCCCGCAAGCCGTCCTCGCCGAGATATACCAGCAGATCGAAAAGCTCCCCAAGGTCTCCGGCAGCGGCACCAAACAGGCCACCATGTCGTCGCAGGTTAATCAGCTTCTGGAAAATTCTTTCAAGCAAGCTGACTCCTTCAAAGACGAATACGTTTCCACCGAGCACCTGCTGCTCGCGATCACAAGCCTGAAACGTGACGCGGCGCAGGAACTCCTCGCGCGCCACGGAGCAACCCACGATGCCATTCTCAAGGCACTGACCTCCGTTCGCGGATCGCAGCGCATCACCGATCAGAATCCCGAAGGCAAATATCAGGCGCTCGAGCGTTACGCCCGCGACCTCACCGAGCAGGCGCGCCGCGGCAAACTCGATCCCGTCATCGGGCGCGACGAAGAAATTCGCCGCGTCATCCAGGTTCTCTCGCGCCGCACCAAAAATAATCCCGTGCTCATCGGCGAGCCCGGAGTCGGCAAGACCGCCATCGTCGAAGGCCTTGCCCAGCGCATCATTTCGGGCGATGTGCCCGAAGCGCTGAAGAACAAGCGCGTCGTCTCGCTCGACCTCGGAGCCATGCTTGCCGGCGCGAAATATCGCGGCGAATTCGAAGATCGTCTTAAAGCAGTGCTCAAAGAAATCGGAGACGCGCAGGGCCAGATCGTCCTCTTCATCGACGAACTCCACACGCTCGTCGGGGCAGGCGCGGCTGAAGGCGCAATCGACGCTTCCAACATGCTCAAGCCCGCGCTAGCCCGCGGCGAACTGCGCGCCATCGGCGCCACCACGCTCAACGAATATCGCAAGTACATCGAGAAAGATGCTGCGCTCGAACGCCGCTTCCAGATCGTTTTCGTCGGCGAGCCCAACGTCGAAGACACCATCGCCATTCTCCGCGGCCTCAAAGAAAGATACGAAGTCCATCACGGCGTCCGCATTAAAGACTCCGCGATCGTCGCCGCTGCGACCTTGTCGCATCGTTATATCTCCGACCGCTTCCTGCCCGACAAGGCCATCGATCTCATCGACGAAGCGGCTGCCTCGCTGCGCATCCAGATCGACTCCATGCCCACCGAGATCGATCAACTGGAACGCCGCGCCACGCAACTCGAAATCGAAAAGCAGGCGCTCAAGAAAGAAGATGACCGCAGCTCGCGCGAACGCCTCGCACTCGTCGAAAAGGAGCTGGCCGAAATTCGCGAGAAGTCGAACGCGCTCAAAGCGAAATGGAAACTCGAGAAGGATGTCATCGCCAAGGCGCGCGCTCTCAAGGAAAAACTCGAGCAGCTCAAACTCGAAGAGCAGGCCGAAGAGCGCAAAGGCAATCTCGAACGCGTGGCGCAAATCCGCTACGGCCTCATTCGCCAGACCGAGGAAGACTTGAAAAAGATCACTGCGCAGATGGATGGCAAGAGCGGCGCGACGCGCATGCTGAAGGAAGAAGTCGATGAAGAAGATGTCGCACGCATCGTCTCCAAGTGGACCGGCATTCCTGTTTCCAAGATGCTCGAAGGCGAAGTCAAAAAGTTAATCAACATGGAAGACCGTCCCCGCCTGCGCGTCATCGGCCAGGACGAAGCGCTCGAGCGTGTCGCGAACGCCATCCGCCGCTCGCGCGCCGGACTGAGCGATCCGAAGCGCCCGATCGGCTCTTTTATTTTCCTCGGCCCCACGGGCGTCGGAAAGACCGAACTGGCGCGGGCTTTGGCTGAATTTCTTTTTGACGATGAGCGCGCCATGCTGCGCATCGACATGTCCGAATACATGGAGAAGCACGCCGTCTCGCGCCTCATCGGCGCCCCTCCCGGCTACGTCGGATACGAAGAAGGCGGTCAACTCACCGAACAAGTGCGCCGCCGTCCCTACGCCGTCGTCCTCTTCGACGAAATCGAAAAGGCGCATCCCGACGTCTTCAACGTCCTCCTCCAGATCATGGACGACGGCCGCCTCACCGACGGCAAAGGCCGCACCGTCGATTTCAAAAACACGGTCATCATCATGACGTCGAACCTGGGGTCTTCTTTCCTGCAAAGCCAAACGCCGCTCTCCGCGCGGGATTTTGAGGAGGCCTCGAAGCAGGTGATGAACACGCTGCACGGACACTTCAAGCCCGAGTTCCTCAACCGCGTCGACGACATCATCATCTTCCGTCCGCTAGGGAAAGAACAGCTCGTGAAGATAGTGGAGCTGCGGCTGGAAGATTTGCGGCGGCTGCTCGCCGATCGGAAGATTTCTTTGGAGCTGACCGACTCGGCCAAGGAACTTCTCTTCACCGCCGGCTACGACCCAAATTTTGGGGCGCGGCCGCTTAAGAGGTCGATCCAGAAATTAGTGCAAGACCCCCTGGCGCTGAAGATCCTGGACGGGGAGGTGCTGCATGGGGACCACCTGATCGTAGACGCCGAGGCTGGGAAGATGTCCTTTAAGGTCAGCGAGCGGGTGGGCGAGCCCGCTCTACCCGCAAAAAGTCCGCCTGCCCGCGCCCGCAAGTAGTCTCCCCTCTCGGGGAGAGCGTTCCACGTGGAACACACGCTAGTTAGTTGAGGTCGCGCCAGTTGGGGCCTATTCCTAACTCTACGCTTAGGGGGACTCTTAACTCCTGGGTGGATTGCATTTGGGCTGGAGCGGATTCCATTTGTTGTCTTACCAACTGCTTTAGTTCTTCTACTTCGTTTTCGGGGAGTTCGAAGACTAACTCGTCGTGGACCTGCAAGGTCATGCGGGCTTTCAACTTACGGGTGCGGATTTCTTCGTCTATGCGGATCATGGCTAACTTGATCAGGTCGGCAGCGGTGCCTTGCAGCGGGGTGTTGACGGCGGTGCGCTCGGCGAATCCTCGTTGATTGGCGTTGTGGCTGTTGATGTCGGGGATGGGACGGATGCGGCCGAAGAGGGTACGGACTTTTTGTTCGCGGCGGGCATCGGCTAAGGTGGCGTCGATGAAGGCGCGGACGCCAGCATACTTTTCGAAATAGGCTTCGATAAATTTCTTGGCGTCGGAGGGCTCGATGCCGAGTTGCTGGGAAAGGCCGAACGCGGAGAGTCCGTAGACGATGCCGAAGTTGACGGCCTTGGCCTGGCGGCGGTGGTCGGCGGTGACCATGAGCGGCGGGACGCCGAAAACCTGGGAGGCGGTGAGGGTGTGGATGTCGTCGCCGCGGCGGAAGGCCTCGACGAGGAGCGGGTCGCGGGAGAAATGGGCGAGGAGGCGGAGTTCGATTTGGGAGTAGTCGGCGGCGAGGAGGAGGTTGCCGGGCTCGGCGATGAAGGCAGCGCGGATTTCGCGGCCGAGTTCGGTGCGGATGGGAATGTTTTGTAAGTTGGGATTGGTGGAGGAAAGGCGGCCGGTAGCGGTGCCGGTCTGTCCGAAGGTGGTGTGGACGCGGCCGGTGTCAGGGTGAATAAGGGCGGGGAGGGCGTCGACGTAAGTGGACTTAAGCTTAGTAAGCTGGCGGTATTCGAGGACGAGGCGGGGGACTTCGTGCTCTTCGGCGAGGCCTTCGAGGACATCGACGGCGGTGGAGATTTTTTTACCTTTGCCGTATTTGATGGGGATGGGGAGGCCGAGTTTGTTGAAGAGAACGTCGCCGAGTTGCTTGGGCGAGTTGATATTGAACTGGAAATTGCAACGGGCATAGATATCGCGGGCCTTGGCGTCGGCTTCGCGCTGGAGTTTGATGGACATTTCAGCGAGGACGGCGCGGTCGATTCTTACGCCGGCATCTTCCATGCGGACTAAGACGGGGACTAAGGGGACATCGATCTGGTCATAGACGGGAGTTAGTTGCTGGTTGTCGACCTCATGGCGGAGAGCGGCGGCGAGGCGGCCGGTGACGTCGGCGGCCTCGGCGAGATTGCCGCTGAGCTTGAGATTGAGGCGGCGGAGCGCGACTTCGGGGAGGGAATGCGAGGAGTAAGTGGGATCGAGGAGATAGGAGTAGAGCATGGGATCGTGCTGGACGCCGGCGAGATGGATGCCGAGGGATGAGAAGTGGTGAAGGGCGGCTTTGGAGTCGTAGACGGTTTTGGGGGCGGCGGGATTTTCGAGGAATTGTTTGAGGCGGGCGGAGAGCAAGTCGGCGCCGGGAGAGGGATCGAGTTGGAGGGTGGCGCCTTCGCCGGGGGACTTGGAGAGAGCGAGTTGGGCGCGGGGCACGGCATTTGGGGCGCCGGCCTGGGCGGCTTCGGATTCTGAAGAGGGGGGGCGGAGATCGAGGAGGCCGGACTGTTCGGGCTCGGGCTCGGCTTGGTCTTCTTCTTCTGTCTGTTGCGGTGAGGAGGACGCGTCGCCGGCGGAGATGGCTACTACTAATGGGGCGGCGGGCGATGCACTCTGCAAATATTCTTCTAAATCTTCTTGCGAATCGATTTCGCGATAGTGGCCTTCTTTGACTTCGACCACGGGAAGCACTTCCTTCAGCAGCGAACTGAACTCCAACTCGGCGAAGAGGGCGCGGAGGGCCCCGACGTCGGGATCGCCGATTTTCATGGAGGCGACGTCGAGATCGACGGGGAGCTCGGTTTCGATGGTGACAAGCTGTTTGCTGAGAAGAATGTTGTCGCGATTGTTGAGGAGCGATTCGCGATAGGTTTTCTTTTCGACTTCGGCGGCGCGGTCGAGGGCCTGCTCGACGGAGCCGAAGCGGCGGATAAGTTCGACGGAACCTTTGTCGCCGATGCCGGGCGCGCCGGGAATGTTGTCGATGGAGTCGCCGCGGAGGGCCATGACATCGACGACGCGGGAGGGAGGGACGCCGAGGAGTTCCTCGACTTTGGCGGCATCGCAGATGAGATTGTCTTTGGGCGGATTGAGGACGGAGACTTTGTCGCCGACGAGTTGCAGCATGTCCTTGTCGCTGGAGACGATGAAGACGGTGTGCGCGGTGGCGGCGGCTTTGCGGGCGAGGGTGCCGATGACATCGTCGGCCTCGTAGCCTTCGAGCTGGAGGATGGGAATGCGATAGGCTTCGAGGGCGCGGCGGATGTAGGGGACCTGCTGGACGAGGTCGGGCGGCATTTCGGAGCGGTTGGCCTTGTAGCCCTGGTATTGCTCTTCTTTGAAAGACTGGGTCTTGAGGTCGAACTTGCGGATGGTGGTGATGGCCTCGGCCTGCTGGTTGCGGATGGTGGGGGCGCCGACATCGAAGATGGCGGCGAGGTACTCGGGGGAAAAGTCGTCGCGGAGTTTGCGGAGCATGTTGACGAAGACGAAGATGGCAGCGGTGGGGAGTCCGGTTTTGGTGGACATCGGCCGCTGGCGCGCCATGGCGTGATAGGCGCGGAAGATGAAGGACATGGTGTCAATGAGGAAGATGCGGCCGGGGGCGGGCTGAGTCGGGGTGGGCTCAACGGCGGGGGAAGCCGGCGGGGATTTCTTTTTGGGCGGCAATGGGGTCAGTTTAGCAGCTTGCGGGGCCGGAGGTTTGAACGCGGAGGGCGCGGAGGGCGCGGAGATTTTTTTGGGACTGTGAGGTATGAGCGAAAGCCGCAACCTAACGTCGCACAAAACGCAACCTTACAATGGATGCGGGGGCGAGGACGCCCCGCGACAGCCGGCGAGAAGCCGGCGCTACGGAGCTCGGGTGATGGGGATTCCTGCCAAAAGGGGCGAGGACGCGTATGATATGGGGTTTTCGCGTTCGAATGCCGCATGCTGCCTTTCAAATTAATTTACAGCGACGACTACTTCCTGCCGATCGGGTCTCACGTTTTTCCAGGCGAGAAATATAAAGCGGTGCACGACCGGCTGGTGACGCTGAAGGTGGCGGACGCGTCGGACTTTGTGTCTCCGCGGGCGGCCAGCGACGAGGACATTCTGCTGGTGCATACGCCGCAGTATGTACACAAACTGAAAACGGGGACGCTGAGCGCGCGCGAGGAACTGGAGATGGAGGTGCCGTACTCTGCGGACCTGGTGCGGGCATATTGGCTGGCGGCGGGCGGGTCGATGCTGGCGGCGGATTATGCGCTGAACGATGGAGTGGCGATCAGCATTGGGGGCGGATTCCATCATGCGTTTCCGGATCACGGAGAAGGCTTCTGCATGATTAACGATATTGCGGTGGCCATCCGGCGGATGCAAAGGGACGAGAAGATCCGGACGGCGATGACGCTGGACTGCGATGTGCATCAGGGTAACGGGACGGCGGTGATTTTTGCGCCGGCGGCGCCGGGCAATCGCGTGGGGGTCGTGGCGGGGGCGCAGAATCCGATTGAGATGGGGCGGACGCGACGGACGCAGACGGATGTGTTCACGATTTCATTGCACCAGGAAAATAACTATCCGGCGTTCAAGCCGCCGTCGTCGCTCGATATGAATTTGCCGGATGGGATGGGCGATGGCGAATATCTGGCGTGTTTGGGGAGCGCGTTCAGCATGGGCTTGCAGAGATTCAGGCCGGAGCTGCTTTGCTATGTGGCGGGAGCGGATCCTTATTATGACGACCAACTGGGTGGGCTGGCGCTGACGATTGAGGGGTTGAAGCAGAGGGATGAGCTGGTATTCCGGCTGGCGAAGGCAGAGGGGATTCCGGTGATGGTGACGTTTGCGGGCGGGTATGCGCACAGGCTGGAGGATACGGTGACGATCCACGCAAATACGGTGATTGCGGCGAAGGAAGTGTTTGGGAAGTAGGGGACGAGGAGTCTAATTTGTAATTTTGTAATTGGGTAATTGGGAAATTTTGGGATTTCGTAATTTTCAATTCATTTAGCTGGGTTGGCGTGCAACGATGAGGTGGGAAGATCGGTTGCAGGAGGGAACGAAGTTGTCGGAGCGATCAGGAAATTTTGCTGACGATCCGTTCAGTGGTCGGCACCCGACCAGTCACGAACGGCTGTCGGGATTGCCTTGGGATGCGTCGTACCACGACGGCCCGGCGCCTTGGGATATTGGCCAGCCGCAGCCCGCAGTAGTGCGTTTGGCATCCGAAGGTGGATTCGCCGGAGCGGTGCTCGATGCGGGCTGCGGGACCGGCGAAAACACTCTTCACGTCGCCTCCCTGGGATTGTCGGTTCTGGGCGTTGACGTGGCCGAAACGGCACTGGCGATGGCCCGACAGAAAGCCGCCGACCGTGGGATCGAGGTTGAGTTCGCTGCGGCTGACGCCTTCCAGTTGGAGCGTCTGGGGCGCATGTTTGAGACGGTGCTGGACTGCGGACTGTTCCACACCTTCGACGGCGACGAGCGAATGCGATACGTTGCGAGTCTAGCGTCGGTGACCCAGCACGATGGAACCCTGTATGTGTTGTGCTTCAGTGACGATGGTCGCGATACTGGCCCGCACCCCATCCTTCGGGATGAGCTGAGAGCGGCATTCAGCCCCAGCAATGGTTGGAATGTCGCCGCAATCGAACCGGACCGCATTCGGACGAGATTCCACGATGACCACGGTGCACCGGCCTGGTTCGCGACAATCAAACGGATCTAGACTGCCGGACTTGTCGGGCCCGGTGAGCGATTCGCGCGCTCCACTCATGAGTCTGTGGATTCGTTCAGCATTTTCCGCTCACGCATCCAGACTTACACCATAGGCTACTAGCGTAGCTAGGGGCGTTTGGGGTGGGTCAGGCGCCAGTTATCGACTTGTTGGCTGGCTTCTTCGATTTCTTTCGCATCCATTAATTTGCGCAGATCGGCGAAGGCGGGCGAGGGCTCTTTGAGCGAATCCTGGGCAAGCATGAGCCACTTGTAGGCGGCGATGCGGTCGGCGCGGGAGTCCTTGTTGCGGGCGAGCATGGAGCCAAGCTTGAGTTGGGCGCGGGGCAGGCCCTGCTCGGCGGCGAGCGCGTAGTAGTGGGCGGCGAGATCGGGCGCGGTGGGAGAGCCTTTGCCCTCTTCGAACATCATGGCGAGATCGAACTGGGCCTGGGCCTGTCCCTGGTCGGCGGCGGAAGTGAGCCAGCGGCGGGCCTGATCGTAGTCGACGGGGACGCCCTCGCCGAGCGCATAGCTGACACCGAGGGCGCACTCGGCGTCGCGGTCACCCTGATCGGCGGCTTTTTGATACCACTTGACGGCCTCGGCGAAATCGACTTTGCCTTGCAGGCCTTTGGCATAAATTGTGCCGAGATTGACTTGGGCGGGAGCGCTGCCAAGTTCGGCGGCCTTTTGAAAATAGTGGACGGCGTGCAGGACGTCTTTGGGAATGGAGGCAGAGGGAGGCTGAAAATAAGTTTCGGCGAGATCGAGCATGGCGGGAACGAGGCCGGCATCGGCGGCAGCGGTGAGCCACCGAATGGCCTGGGCATAATCCTGGGGAAGGCCTTCGCCGCGCTCGTACATGAGCGCGAGGTTGTACTGGGCGGAGGAGTCGCCGGCCTCGGCGGCGCGGCGAAACCAGGCGATGGCTTTGGGGACGTCGCGGTCAACGCCCTTGCCGTTGACGTACATCAGGGCGAGATCGGTGGCGGCGTCAGGGGAGCCGTGGTCGGCGGCGAGGGTGTACCAGCGGAGCGCGTCGGCGGGCGAGGGCGGTTGGCCGACTCCGGTTTGGGAGAAGATGCCGAGAGACTCCTCGGCGGCGAGGTAGTTGCGGTCGGCGGCGAGGCGGAGGAGGCGGAGGGCTTCGGCGTCGTCTTGCTTGAGCAGGACACCGGAGTGGTAGGCGAGGGCGAGGAGGGTTTGGGATTCGGGATCGCCGGCGGCGGATTTGTCCTCGAGGGATTGGAGGGCATCGACGGTCAACGATTTGGCTTGGGCCAATAGAGCGTAAGCGCCGGGAGTGTTCGGGCGGGGGGCTGGTTTGGGCTGAGGTTCGGAGTTGGCTGCGGGCGGGGCTTCGGGCGCGGGTTGCGGCGACGGCGGAGTTGCGGATGCGTCAATCGCTGGCGAGGCGGGAGTGGGCGCAGCAGATGCGCCGGCTTTCGAGAATAGAAGGTCGATTACTAATTCGTGGTCGGTGGTGGTGAGGTGGAAATCGAGCGGCTGCGCGAGGTCGACGACGAGGCGCGTGATTGGCGGGTGGACGCTAAAGAGCGAGAGGCGGAGACCCTTGACGGGGCCGTGGTTCACGGGGATTTGGCGGTTGGCACCTTTGAGGATGGATTCGGGGAAGTCGAAGACGAGGCGATCGGGATTGGAGACGCGGTCAGAAGTGGGGACGATGGGGGCGGTGATGGCGATGGAGATGGTGACGCGGTCGGACTGGGCGCGAACGTCGATTCGGCCAACGGTGGCCTTGGGAGTTGCAGCGGCATTCGGCGCGGCAGGGTTCGCGGCCGCATTCGGCGCGGCGGCTTGATTTGGCGCGGCCATCACGGTGGATTGCGCGACGGAGGGAGATTCGAGGCAGGCGCAGACGAGGAGCGCAAGAAGAGCCGTGCGGGCTCGGGCAATCACAAAATTCCTCTGGCTTGGAAGGTCGCGTTTATTGTACCGCCGAAGGGATGGGCGGGAGGTTTGCCGAAGCGGACTGCTAAAATAGGGGCTCGTCGTCACTTTTCAGAATCGTATTTTTAAGAATCGTATTTTTGAGAATCGTATGTTTGAAAATCTACAGGAAAAACTGCAACGAGCGTTCAAGAGCCTGCGCGGGCAGGCGGTTCTTACCGAAGAGAACATTGCCGACGCGATGAAGCAGATCCGGCTGGCGCTGCTTGAGGCCGACGTCAACTTCAAAGTGGTGAAGGACCTGATCGACCGCATTCAGGCGAAGGCGGTGGGGCAGCAGGTGATGACAGCGCTCTCGCCGGGCGAGCAGGTCATCAAGATTGTGCGCGACGAGCTGGTCGAGACGCTGGGGAAAGACACGGCGAAGATGAAGTTCGCGTCGCAGCCGCCGACGGTGGTGCTGATGGCGGGCCTGCAAGGGTCGGGCAAAACGACGACGTCGGGCAAGCTGGCGAACTGGCTGAAGAATGGCGGACACCGGCCGCTGCTGGTGTCGGTGGACGTGTATCGTCCGGCGGCGCGCGAGCAACTGAAAGTAGTCGCGGCGGCGATCAAGGCAAACATTTACGAAGGCGAGGTTGGCGAGGCGAACACCGCGACCGTGGAGCGACTGGCGAAAGAGGCGCGGCGCGAGGCGATCAACACGGGTTGCGACGTGCTCATCGTGGATACCGCCGGCCGGCTGCACATTGACGATCAACTGATGGAGGAGATGCAGTCGCTGAAGCGGCTGCTGAATCCGCAGGAAATTCTGTTTGTCGCCGATTCGATGACCGGGCAGGACGCGGTGAATTCGGCGGACGAGTTCCACAAGAAGCTGACGCTGACCGGAGTTGTACTTACAAAGATGGACGGCGACGCGCGCGGCGGCGCGGCGATTTCGATTCGCCAGGTCACGGGCCAGCCGATCAAGTTTATTGGCATTGGCGAAAAGTACGATGCGCTGGAGCCGTTTCATCCCGACCGGATTGTGTCGCGGATTCTGGGGATGGGCGACATTCTGTCGCTGATCGAAAAGGCGGAGTCGCAGATCGACAAGAAGAAGGCGGAAGAGCTGGCGACGAAGGCATTTTCGCGCGAGGGCTTTTCGCTGGAGGATTTCCGCGAGCAACTGCGGTCGGTGCGCAAGATGGGCTCGCTGCAAAGTTTGATGGGGATGCTGCCGTCGATTGGCGCGTTTCAGGGATTGCAAAAAGCGGCGGACAAGGTAGACGACAAGCAGATTAACCGCGTGGAAGCGATTATTAACTCGATGACGACGTATGAGCGGAATCATCACGAGTCGATTAATGGCAGCCGAAGGAAGCGGATTGCGCGCGGGTCGGGAACGACGGTGCAGGAAGTGAATAACCTGCTGCGACAGTATGCGCAGATGCGGAAGATGTTCAAGCAGATGGGCAAGCCCAGTTTTGCGCGGCGCATGGCGGGGATGAAATTGCCGGGGATGTAGGGCAGTTGTCAGTTGCCAGATGTCAGTTCTTCGCTCTTGTCATTCCGACCAAAGGGAGGAATCTCATGCTCCCCCGCCGCGTCGTAGCAGAGCCCCCGCCGCGATCGCCCGGAATCCTCCCGCCCACACCAGAGTCGTCGATGACAGCTTAGTTTAAACTCCAAAGCGCCGAAGCCTTCACATGGGACGAACTCAGCGATCAGGCTATCCGGGAGCATGAGATTCCTCGTCCACTCGCTTCGCTCGGGCTCGGAATGACAAGGGTTTGGGGAACTGGGAGGGCGAAGCGGTCGAGTGGACGGGGAGAATCCCCTGAGGCGGATGGGGTGAGATCTGGCGCGTAGGGGTCCTTCGACTCCGCGGGTGGACTCGCATTCGCGAGTCCACCTGCTGCGCTCAGGATGACATCAAAGAAAGTCACACACTCTTAGGATGACACCTACTCTTGGAGCCAACTTACTTTTTTTGGAGTCAACTTACTTGGCGATTTCGCGCAACGCGGCTAGCAGGCTGTCGACTTCTTCCATGGTGTTGTAGTGCACTAAGCCGATGCGGAGGAAGCCGCCGGTTCGTTCTACGTCCAACTGCTCGGTTAGATTGAGGGCGTAGTAATTGCCGTCCCAGGTGAAGAAGCCGCGCTCGCCCAGCTTGGTGGCAAGCTCGAGCGGCGTGTGGCCTTGGATGCGGACGGCGAAGGTGGCGCAGCGCTGGTCGAGTCGGCGCGGGTCGGAGATGCCGTAAAGCTTTGCGCCTGGGATGGAGAGCAGGCCCGACAACATTCTCTCGGTGAGGGCGCGCTCGTGGGGATGAATGGCTTCGTGCGCGGCGACAATGGCTTCGCGGCGGGAGATTGCGGAGGACGCGCGAGTTGCCGAGGAAGACGCGCTGGCTGCGGAGGACGCGCGAGCTGTGGAGGGAGACGGAGTTTCGCCCGTCTCTGCGGTTCGGCCGAGATCTTCCCAGTAATCGACGCAGGCTTTGATGCCGGCGATGCACTCGTGGTTGAGCGTGCCCCACTCCCAGCAGTTGGGGATGTTGTTGGTGTTGGGACGAACCTTATAAGGGCGCAGGCGCTTGAGGTGATTGCGTTTGCCATAGAGGACTCCCATGTGCGGGCCGAAGAACTTGTAGGTGGAGCAGGCGAGGAAGTCGCAGTCGAGGGCGCGCACGTCGATGAGGCCGTGAGGAGCGTAGTGGACGGCGTCGATGAAGGTGAGAGCTCCGGACTGGCGGGCGAGGCGGACGACTTCATCGACCGGGTTGATGGTTCCGACAGCGTTGGATGCGTAACCGACGGCGACGAGGCGCGTGTGACTGGAGATCTGGCGGGCGAGGTCGTGCATGTCGAGGGTGCAATCGGCAGGATTGAAGCGGGCGGTGTGAATTGTCGCGCCGGTTTCTTCGAGGGCTTTCCAGGGAGAGAAGTTGGCGTCGTGATCGAGGAGAGTGAGGACGATCTCATCGCCGGGACCGAGTTCGCGGCCGAGGGAACGGCTGAGAGCGTAGGTGAGCGTGGTCATGTTGGGGCCGAAGACGATTTCGTCGGCATCGCAGTGGAGGAAGTCGGCCATCGCGGCGCGTGCTTCGGCGACGATGCGGTCGGTGTTGCGGCTGGTCTCGAAAGCTCCGCCAGTGTTGGCGTTGTGGTGCGCGAGATAGTTGGAGATGGCGTCGATGACGCGCTGCGGAACCTGCGTTCCGCCGGGACCGTCGAGGAAGACTGCGGGGCGTTGGTTGACGGTTTGGGATAGGGATGGGAATTGGGAGCGAATGCGGGTGAGGTTGAGGGAAGTCCGTTCAGCTGTGGGCATAAGGAAGGGACATTGTAACGCTGCGAGTGCGATTGGGGTGGAATGTTGCGGTAATCGCGTTCGGCGGAGTTTGGGGCGAGTTGATCCGCGAGTGGCGGAGACCCCCTCTGGCTCGGTCTTTTGGAGTCAAAGACTTAGGAGGTAAAAACCGCCAGGTCTTTGAGGAATAAGGAGTTAGGTGTAAAGTATTTATCTTTCAATGACTTAGGAGGGTTGTTTGGGGATGTACTTGTAAAGTATTTATTATTCAACGGCTTAGGGACGGAAGATTGGGTCTATTCTTTTGACTTGCAGGCATTTCCGGTAACGTATTTATTATTCAATAGGTTAAGTGGCTGTCAGGCGAACTTGTATTCGGCGTGGCGCCCTTGCATCCTACATGCGCAGGTTGCGGTAATCTGCGACCGTGTCAGCAGTTGTGCAGAAAGTGGAGCGACGATGAGGACGGAATTGCTGCGATTCAACGGCGCTGTCGAGCGGGATCCCGCCATCGAGGCGTGGATGAAAGAGCATGCAGGTGAATTGGGAGCCATGGCGCAGAAGTGGTTTGAGGTGATGCGAAAATGCGGGGACGAAGTCCGGGAGCTTTTGCATGACGGCTGTCCAGTGGCATGTTTGGGAGATGCGGCCTTCGGCTACGCCAATGTATTCACGTCGCACGTTAACGTGGGGTTCTTTCACGGCGCAGCGCTGCCGGATCCGGCCCGCTTGTTGCAAGGCACCGGCAAGTTTATGCGCCATGTGAAGCTGAGACCGGGAACGGCGACGAACGCCGAAGCGCTAAGCAGTCTCATCGATGCGGCGTACGCGGATATAAAGGATCGCGTCGAGAACGGCTAGCTCCGGGCCGGGCGGGGACGCCCGGCGTTCCATCGGCGATTCCAATCCACCGATGGAACGATCACGCGGTCATGAAATTAGTAGGCGAAGCCGTCGGGTTGGGTTACTGCGCCTACTCTTACGTAGTGGTCGATGAAATCGTGACCGGCGGCTAACGCCTTACGGTTGATTTCTTTCAGTTCTACTTTTTTAACTTTCGTTTCTAGGACGCCTTCGGCGGTGGCGGTTAGCAGGCACTCGGTTTCTTCGAGGAGCGCGCCCATCATTACTATGTTGGTTGACTTGGTGGAGCCTAGCTTGTCGGCGATTTCGCTGGCGGGGATGCAGATTACGCGGGCTTGCGGAAGCTCGAAATCTTCTGGAAGACGAGAGGCGTTGTAGAGGATGAGACCTCCGGAGGCGACTTGGGGCGCGAATTTGCGGAGAGAGATCTCGTTCATGGCGACCAGCACGTCAGGATGAGAAATTAACGGCGTGCCGATGCGGTTCTTGGAGAGGCAGACGTGACAGTGGGCGCTGCCGGAGCGCATCTCGGGGCCGTAAGAGGGGAGCCAACTTACTTCGAGGCCTTCACGCATGCCCATCTCGGTGAGAAGCTGACCGAGGAGAAGGACTCCCTGGCCGCCGAAGCCGGCGACTTTGATTTCAAATTGCTGGAAGTGATGCTGGTGCTTCGGCAGTTCGGGACGCGGACCCTGGTCGGTGGTCTGGATCTCCAGCGTTTCTGGGATGGTGTGGTGCGGGACCGGGTTGTTCACGACCGGATCGTGTTTGTGGTCGCGGAAGACGTTGAGCGGGAATTGCGGAATCATTTTTTCCGCGATCCACTTGCGGGCTTCGACGGGATCCTTGCCCCAGATGGTGGGGCAGGGAGAAAGGATTTCGACGAAGGAGAAGCCGACGCCGTCACGCTGGAGTTCGAGTGCTTTGCGGATGGCCTTGCGGGCCTTCATGATGTTCTTGTTGTCAGAGAGGGCGACGCGCTCGATGTAAGCCGGGGCTTCGAGGGAAGCGATCAACTCGCAGACGTGCATGGGGAAGCCTTCGTTGATGGGGCGGCGACCGAAGGGACTGGTGGTGCTGCGCTGGCCGACAAGCGTGGTGGGGGCCATCTGGCCGCCCGTCATGCCGTAGATAGCATTGTTGACGAAGAAGACGGTGATGTTTTCGCCACGGTTGGCGGCGTGAATGATTTCGGCGGTGCCGATGGCGGCGAGGTCGCCGTCGCCTTGATAGGAGATAACGATTTTGCCAGGGCAGGCGCGCTTGATGGCGGTGGCGCCGGCGGGAGCGCGGCCGTGGGCCATCTGAACGTTGCCGGTGTCGAAATAGTAGTAGGCGAAAACGGAGCAACCGACGGGACTGACGAAGATGGTCTTATCCTGAAGGCCGAGTTCCTCGAGAGCTTCGGCGATCAGCTTGTGGGCGATGCCGTGTCCGCAGCCGGGGCAGTAGTGGGTTTGCTGCTGGAGGTCGGCCTTGCGCTCGTAGTGATCATAGAAGAGCGGGGACTTGGAATGGGTGACCTCGTAACCAGCGGCGAGGATTTCGGAAGCTTGCGCGTCAAGTTTCGTGTCGGTGGACATTTTGGCTCCGTTTTCTTTGCTACCCGTTCTTTGCCAGATCATCCTTGCTGAACCATCTTTACAAGACCGCTTTGCTACACCAATGACATTACGCGTTGCATGAGTTGGGAATGAATCTCTTCGACCGAGGGCACATTGCCGCCGGTGCGGCCGTAGAACTCGACGGGGACTTTGCCCTCGAGGGAGAGGCGGACGTCTTCGACCATCTGGCCGTTGCTGAGTTCGACGACGAGGACTTTGCTGACTTTGCTGGCAGCCTTGCGCAGGGCTTCTTTCGGGAACGGCCACAAGGTGATGGGGCGGAAGAGGCCGGCCTTGAGGCCTTCGCGGCGGGCCATCTCGACGGCCGAACGCAGCACGCGCGAGGTGATGCCGTAGCCGACGAGGAGAACTTCGGCGTCATTGGTCTCGAAGGTTTCGTGACGGGCTTCGAGGCGCGAGGCGCGAATGTACTTGGCTTCGAGCTTGCGGATGTGGGCTTCGAGATCGTCGGGCTCGAGGAAGATGGAGCTAATGACGTTCTTGCGGGTTTCGTGCGTGCCTTGCACGGCCCAGGGCTTTTCGGGGAGCTTGGCTTCGCGGTAGTCGAGTTCGAGCGGCTCCATCATCTGGCCGATGAAACCGTCGGCGAGGATGATGGCGGGATTGCGATAGGTGTCGGCAAGTTCGAAGGCGAGGACGGTGAGGTCGGCCATCTCCTGCACGGAGGCGGGAGCGAGAACGAAATTGCGATAGCAGCCGTGGCCTCCGCCTTTGACCATGGCAAAGTAGTCGCTCTGCTCAGGAGCGATGTTGCCGAGGCCGGGGCCGCCGCGGACGATATCGACGATGACGCAGGGGAGTTCGGAGCCGGCACAGTAGGAAATACCTTCCTGCATGAGGCTGAGACCGGGGCCGGAGGATGCGGACATGACGCGCTGGCCGGTGGCGGCTGCGCCGTACACCATGTTGATGGCGGCGATTTCGCTCTCGGCCTGCAAGAAGGTGCCACCGACCTGGGGGAAATAGAGCGCGGCGGCTTCGGCAATCTCGCTGGCGGGAGTGATGGGGTAACCGTAATAGGCCTTGCAACCGGCGAGGATTGCGCCTTTGACGATGGCGACGTTGCCCTTACAGAGCTGCCGCATGGGAACCTCCTGGAACTTGAACTTCGCCCGGGGCTGGCTCATGAGCGACAGGCTTTTGCGGTGGCGTGAGACGGTAGACGGTGATGGCGCCGGGCTCCGGGCAACAATAGAAACAGATGCCGCAGCCAGAGCAGCCTTCGCCGGTGTAGTGAGCCGGGTGAACGCCGTACGCGTTCAGCTCGGGCAGAAGTTCGAGGCACTCGGGCGGGCAGGACTCGACGCAGAGTCCGCAGCCTTTGCACTCTTCGGTATCGATGAGGATGTTGCCACGCGCAGGTCCAGCCATAATCACCTCGTTGCCATAACAGGTTCGGGACGTTGCAGCCATTTCGTTTTTTCGCAATAGGAGTAAAGCTCTTCGCGAAACTTGGGATGAGCGATTTCGATGAGGGCCTTCGCCCGCTCGCGGATCGACTTGCCATGGAGATAGGCGACACCGAATTCGGTGACGATGTAGCGCACCAGGCCGCGCGAAGTGACGACGCCCGCGCCCGGGCTAAGCATGGGGACGATGCGGGAGATGGTGCCGCTTTTGGCGGTGGCGGAGATGGCGATGATGGGCTTGCCGCCCTTGGAGCGGGATGCGCCGCGGAGAAAATCGACCTGGCCGCCGATGCCGCTATAGAACTGATTGCCGATGGAGTCAGAGCAGACCTGGCCGGTGAGATCGACCTGGAGGGCGGAGTTGATGGCGACCATGCGATCGTTGCGGGCGATGAGGCCGGGATCGTTGACGTAGGCGGTGGGATGGAATTCGAAGATGGGATTGTTGTCGACGAAGTCGAAGATGCGCTTGGTGCCGAGAACGAAACCGACGATAATTTTGCGCGGCTTGAAGTTTTTGCGCTCGCCGGTGATGACGCCGGCTTCGATGAGAGGGATGACGCCGTCGGAGACCAGTTCGCTGTGGACGCCGAGATCCTTTCGGTTGGTGAGCAGGGGAAGGACAGCGTCGGGGATGCCGCCGATGCCGGTTTGCAGGACGGAGCCGTCTTCGATGAGATTGGCGACGTTGCGGGCGATGGCGATGTGGAGATCGGTGATCTCGGGCTTCTTCATGGCGCAGAGCGGCCGCGATTCCTCGACGACGACATCGAGATCGTGAACGTGAACGTAGCTGTCGCCGTAGGTGCGGGGCATCTGATCGTTGACGTGGGCGACGACGAAGCGGGAGCGCTTGACGGCAGTGAGGGTGGTATCGATGCCGACGCCGAGAGAGCAGAATCCGTGCGCGTCGGGCGGGGAAACCTGGATGAGTGCGACGTCGAGGGGCATGGCGCCGGACTCAAAGAGCGATTCGATTTCGCTGAGATAGATGGGCGTGTAGTCGGCGCGGCCGTCGTTGATGGCGTCGCGGACATTGGCGCCGATGAAGACGGCGTTGTGGCGGAAGTGGCCAGCCATTTCGGGCGCGACGTAGGGCGCGGAGCCCATGGTGAGCATGTGGACGATTTCGACGTCCTCGACGAAGGGGCCGCGCTTCATGAGAGCTTCGACGAGCATCTCGGGCTCGGCGCAGCCGGGCTGGATGTAGACGCGCATGCCGGAGGAGACGCAGCGCAGGGCCTCGTCGGGGGTGCGCAATTTCTTTTTGTATTCGATTTGCCAGGACATCGAGTGCCCTTTCTCTAAAGGCCGCTATTGATGCGCGGCGGTCTTGGTAATTTCTTTTATGCCGATTGCCTTTTCGTAGCCGATGGAAGCGGAGTGGACGGCGCGATCGAAGAACTGATCGAGGAGTTGCAACATTTCCAGTTCGCCGAAGGCTTCAACGGGCTGTTCCGGGGTCGACTCTTTTTTCAAGAACTCCCACAAGGTTTCTTTCGTCAAAATGATGACCCAGATTAACTCGCTGATCGGCACGCCCTGATGGACACGGCGGGCGCCGATCTCCTGGTAACGGCGCTCAATATCGAAGGAGCTTTTGCCGAGGAGCCACTCGCCGAGGTGCTGGTAGATTTCGCCGACGGTGGCCTTAAGGTCCTGAGGCGGGACATGGCGGTAGGAGCGGGTCAGGTCCGAGGTTTGAACCTTGGCGACCAGGGTAGTGGCCAAGGCGTCGGAGTGGGTCTCAATTAAACGGACGAGCTTGTAAGCGAGCATCATGACCGCCTCTTTCGGAATCCTCACTGTCAGTTTCGACCTTTCGGGGGGGCGATAGCGTGACACTGAGCACAGGCGATTGTGATGATGATCACCGAGGTAATTGCGTGTTAACAAGGGGCTTAGGGAAACGGTTTTGATGGGCGAACCAACCGGCCGGACGGTTGGGGTGGCGGAGGGGTATTGCAGGATGGGGCGGAGGATCGGAATCGCGCGAAAAAAACTGCGTTTTTGGTGTGTCGGGTACCCGGCGGTGACCATCTAAGCGTAAAATCGTCTAAATACGGGCGTGGTTCCGGACGACAATTCAGAATGATGAAGCGATCGACAAAGCGCGGGCTCATGGTCAGAGCGGTGTGCGTACTGACGATGGTGCTGGTGTGCGCGATGGGGATCGTGCAGGCGGTCCACGCACATCCGGAAAGCTCGACAGCGCCGCATCATGCGTGCTCGATCTGCTCGACGGCACATGCCGGGCTGAGCACGGAACGCATTTCGACCGCTCCGATGCTGGTGGCGACGGCATTCGCGCCTCCGCCGCTCGGCTGCGCTGACATCTTTCGCCCTACGGTAGTTCCCTCCATTCGTCCTCCACCTTCGAACTGATTCCTCACCCAAACTGAATCAGCGTTTCCGTTTGCGATGTGTTCGCAATTGGCGAAGGACCTATTGAAATGGAGGAATCATGCTGCATTTGAACTGGAGGCCGATGGGATTGGCCTGTGCGATTTTATTTTTGCTGGTGGAGGGCGTTTGCTTTGGAGCGAACACGAGCGGAGCGGACAAGGCGGACGGGGCGTCACAGATGGGTGGAACGGCGGCGGCGATCGGAGGCACGGTAGAGGATGAGAGCGGCTCGGTCGTGGTGGGCGCGGGCGTGAGCATCGAAAACCCGGTGACCTCGTATCACCGATCCGCGACCACTGATGCACAGGGAAGATTTTCTTTTACGAACGTTCCCTACAATCCATATCACTTGACGGTAAACGCGACCGGCTTTGCAACCTATACGCAGGATGTGGCGCCGCGGTCTTCGGTGCCGATGAACCTGACCATCAATCTTCAGGTGAGCGCTTCGACCACAACGGTCAACGTGGAAGCGCAGGGCGGAGATCTGGTGGAGAACGACTCGACGTTTCACACCGACCTCGATAAGAGCCTGCTCGACACGATGACGCTGGAGAGCCAGACGTCGCAACTGAGCGCAGCGGTCACGCAAGGCACGCCGGGCGTGGCGGCCGACTCGAACGGACAGATTCACGGCCTGGGCGATCATGCGGAGAATTCGATCTCGATGGACGGCCAGCCGATGACGGACCAGATCAGCAAGGTCTTCTCGAATCAACTGCCGCTGGACGCGGTGCAGTCGATGGAGGTAATTTCAGGCGCGCCGCCGGCGGAGTATGGCGGGAAGACGAGCGTGGTGATCAATGTGACGACGCAGTCGGGGCAGGGCGTGACCACGCCGCATGGAGCGGTGACGATGTCATACGGGACGTTTGGCACAACGAATGTGGGATTCAACGTGGCGTATGGCGGGAAGAATTGGGGGAACTTTATTTCGGCGAGCGGATTGGATACGGGACGATTCCTTGATCCGCCGGAATTTTCGGTGATGCACGACCGAGGGAACGAAGCGAACATTTTTGACCGCGTGGATTTTCAGATCTCGAATAAAGATTCCATTCATCTTGACCTCGGCTACACGCGGTCGTGGTTCCAGACGCCAAATACTTTCGATGGCCAGTACGCATCGCCGTGGAGCGGGTTGGACGGCGTGCTTCCGGCGGTGGAGAACTACGGCGGAGTCGGTCCGGATGGACAGGTGGTAGGGCCGACGGATCAGCGCTCGAAGATTGGGACGTTTAATATTTCGCCGTCGTGGACGCGGGTGGTCAACAACAACACGGTGTGGACAACGGGCGTGTGGGTGCGGCGCGACGAGTATAACTACTATCCGAGTAACGATCCGTTTGCCGACCTTGGCCCGCCGAGTTTGCAGCGGGAGAGCGTGGGGCAGGAACGAAGTCTGTCAAATGCCGGGGTGAGGTCGTCTGTGTCATATGTGAAGGGGGGGCATACGGTGAAGGCGGGGGTTACTTATGGGCAAACATTCTTGAATGAGAATGACCGGATTGGGATTGTGGATCCGGCCTATAACGCGCCGTGCCTTACGCTGGATGCGGGGACGGGCGCTTATGTTGCAGTGCCGGGATTTACGAGTCCTTCGCAGTGTGTGGGGGCGAATGTGCCGAATGTGGCGGCGAATGCAAGTGCTCCAAATTCAGCGATTTATCCTCTGTTCAATGCGACGCTGCTGCCCTATGACTTGACGCGCGGCGGGGCGCGGTATCTGTTTACGGGACATACGGATGTCAAGGAACTTGGGATGTACGTGGAAGACACGATTGCGAAGGGGAACTGGAACCTGAATCTGGGGCTGCGGGGAGACGTTTACAACGGCCTGACGACGGCGAGCCAGGCGCAGCCGCGGATTGGGATCGCTTACAACATTAAGCCGTCAAGTACTGTGTTGCGAGTATCTTACGCGCGGACTCTGGAGACGCCTTTCAATGAAAACCTGGTGCTTTCGAGCGCGGGGTGCGCGAATGCGGTGCTGAATCCGCTGCTGGCGTGCTCGGCGCCGGTGGCGAACCCGCTTAGCCCAGGGTTTCGAAATGAGTTCCACGCCGGGCTCGAGCAGGCGTTTGGAAAGTACCTGGTTTTTACGGGCGAGTACATCTGGAAGTACACACATAACGGGTTTGATTTCAGCGTGTTGGGAGATACGCCGATTACGTTTCCGATCGAGTGGCACAACTCGAAGATTCCGGGATATGCGGGGCGGGTGAGCATGCCGAATTATCGCGGATTTTCGGCGCTGTTCGTGTTTTCGAGCGTGGCGGCGCGGTACTTTACGCCGCAGATCGGGGGAGCGGGGGCGACGGTTACGACGGCGCAGGGGCTGCCCTTCCGGATCGATCATGACGAGCGGTTCAATGACACGTTACACCTGCAATATCAACCATTTAAGCGCGGCCCGTGGATCAGTTGGAACTGGCGGTATGACAGCGGATTGGTGGCGGGCGCGGCACCCTGTTACGGAGTGAATCCGGGGAACGATTGCCCGCAATCGACGCTGTTGAACGGACAGCCGGCGGTGCTGATGCAGGATGCGCTGGGGAATCCGTTGAGCGCGGATTTGGAGTTTGAGGCCGGTCTGGCGTGCAATGGGGTGCGGGCGACGCCGACGCAGGCGCTGCCGGCGGCGTGTCCGGTGGGGCAGTTTACCTCGAATCTGCTGCAGATTCCGGCGGCGAACACGGAGAACGACGACCACAAACCCCCGCGGGTTCAACAACGTAGCGTGTTTGACCTGGCGATTGGGCATGACAATTTATTTCATGGGGACCGGTATAAGTGGAGCGCGCAGGTGGCGGCGGTGAACCTAACGAACAACTATGCGCTTTATAACTTTTTGTCGACGTTCAGCGGGACACATTATGTGACGCCGCGGGCGGTGACGGGGGAGATCGGGTTTCACTTTTAGGGGGTGGGGCAGGAGTTAACTATTTAGTTATTGAATCATTTAATCATTTAGTCATTGGGGCGGCGATTGCTGGGTCCTCGCTGGCCCCCTTTTGTTTACTTTAACGTTAATAGATGAGGGGCTTGTTTTTTTACTATTTAAATAGCACTTGAGGGTGGCATTTTGTGATATGGAAATCTCAGCTTCGAGCTTCGAGCTTCGAGCTAAAAGCGAGCTCGCCCACTCAAGCCAAAACCGAGCTTGGGTGGGGCCTCCACCCTTCAGATCCGGTCGTCCGTTTCGGGAGCAGCCTTGGGGGCGGTCCGCAGAAACTTCATCAACCCGGCCCCGGTGGCCTTCCCGGCGCGCTTCTTGAAGAAGTCAGCCGCAGTTTCTACCACTCCCACTTTCTCAGCCACCGCGACCGCAATCCACTGGTTTAACGAAACACCATCTTCCCTGGCCAACCGTTGCGCGGCTTTCTTGATGGAAAGCGGAAGTTTCAACGGATAAGTAGCTTTGCTCATGCTTTCACCTTCTTCAGCAAATCTCCCGGCCGCAACACGGAAATTCTAAAGCGTTCCCCGGCCTCGGCGAGGTCTTTAATGTATAGGATATGTACAGATAAAAGTGCGGCTCACCCCAGACCTGTCGTCTCGATCAGAGTGGAGAGCGACTTTGCGTTTTCAGATTCGCCCCCCGCAGGCGAGAGCAGTGGAACCCACCCTAGCGCAGACGAGGATTTCGTTTTCGGCGCGGGTGGCGTGAAAGGCAAAGCCCATCGTGCAATCAGTCTGCTGCCCACCCTTCGCAAAGTGCGCGAAGGATGGGGCACCCCCAGTGGAAAGCCTCCTGGCGCGATAGCAACGGCAAGACCAACACCAACTTCAACATCAACAGCAACACCAACTGCAACGTCAACAACAACACCAACTTCAACATCAACAGCAACCCCAACTGCAACACCAGCAGCAACTGCCTAAGCGGCTCACTTTTGAGTTCTTGGTAACTGGTCTGGGAGATTAGTTAGGGTTAGGGCTAGGGTGGCCATGGCTGCCGTGTTTTCTTGTAACTCTTTGGGGTCGACCTTATCTAGCGTGTCGGCGGGGCTGTGGTGGTAGTCGAAATAGTGGCGGCCATCCTGGATTATTCCTATGCCGGGGATGCCGGCTTTTACTAGGGGGTCGATGTCGGAGCCGGGACTTTCTGGGACGTTGTAGAAGAGGGTTGTGCCGATGGGGCGGAGGATGTCGGCTAGGGGGCGGAGAGTCGACTGGGCTTCGGGGGACATTTTTAGAGAGAAGCCTAGCGGGTGGGCGGCGCCGGCGTCGGACTCGATGGCGGCGATGTGGTTGGGGAGTTCGGCGGCGTGCTGTTTGGCGTAGGTTTTGTTGCCGCCGCCACCGTTTTCTTCGTCCATCCAGGCGATGACGCGAAGAGTGCGGCGCGGGCGGAGGTGGAGTTGCTGGAAGAGTTGGGCGGTGGCCATGGAGATGGCGACGCCGGCGCCGTCGTCGATGGCGCCACGGCCGAGGTCCCAGGAATCGAGATGGCCGCTGACGATGACGATTTGGTCGGGATGCTCGGAGCCTTTGAGATCGGCGACTACGTTGTAGCCGGTGGTTTCAGGGAGAGATTGCGGGGTGAGCGTGAGATGGAGGCGGACGGGACCCTGGGCGGCGAGGTGGTCGATGAGGTCGGCGTCTTCGGCGGCGAGGGCGGCGTCGGGGATGCCGGCGGGGGCGCTGTAGCCGGTATGGGGGAGACGGAAGTTTGCGCCTCCGACGGAGCGGATTAGGGAGGCGGCGGCGCCGAGAGCGGCGGCGGCTTTGGCTCCGCGGCTGCGGTAGACGACGGCCTGGCCGTAGGCTTCGAAGGCGGAGCCGGCGAGGGCCATGCGCTCGTCGTAGGGAACGTTGTAGAGAACGATTTTGCCGGCGACTTTTTCGCGGGGGAGCGCGGCGAGATCGTCGAAGCTGTGGACGACGATGACGTCGGCGGTGAGGCCGTCGGGCGCGGTGGCGGAACTGCCGCTGAGGGCGCAGAGGACGATGCGCTGCGTGGAGTTGGGGCCTTGGCCGGGGTAGGAGACTAGCTCGGCTTTTTCTTCTCCGCGAACGAAGTGGGAGACCTGGGCGGGCTCGAGGTGAACGTCGAGGCCAAGGCGGCGGAGTTCGGCGGCAACGTATTCGGAGGCGGCCTGGGCGGCGGCGGAACCGGCGGGACGGGGGCCGATATTTTCGGTGAGGTGGGAGAGTTGCTGGTAGGCGTAGTCGCTGGCGAGCGCGGCGTCGCGGAGGGACGTGAGTTGGGCGCGGAGATCGGGGGAAAATTGCGGGGCGGCGGTGGGAGTGGCGTCGGGAAATTTTGTGGGCGGGGATTGGGCGGCGGCTGCTGCTGCGAGAAGGAGTGCGGCGATCAGTTTCAGGAGAGATTCCCCGCTGGGCGATTTCATTTGGGTAATTCTAATGCGGGCGGGCGATTCGTGGGGAAGTCGGAGCGGCGGCGGTTGGGAGTTTGCAGAAAAAGATTTTAACCGCAGAGTTCGCAGAGAGAACCCGCGGAGGGCGCAGAGAAAATTTGCGGAGGGGAAACCTACTTGAGTGGGGGTGGGGGGTATTCGGGGAGGCTTTGTTTTGTCGACGGGGCGGGCTTGATTTGGAGTTCGTCGAAGAGGAGGGCGGGGCTCGAGATGCTGTGGGGGACGGGCTCTAAGTGATTTTCGATGAAGGGGGCGGTGCCGGCGGCGATGAGATTGCCGCGGAGAGCGCGCTCGTCGAGATCGCCGAAGACGGCGCCGCGGATGAGTTCCTGGCGCGCGTCTGGTTCCTGGTGTGAATCTGGTTCCTGATGACCGTCTTTGGTGTAGATGCGGTACATGAGGCGGGGCTCGAGGTGCGGGCCCAGGGTTTCGACGTAGATGGCGTAGGGGAGGCCGCGCTGGCGGGCGAGATCGAGCAATTGTTTTTTCAGGTCGGCGTCGGGTTGGGGATTGGTGGATTGGAGGATGAGGTTGCCGGGGCGCGGCTCGGGCGCGCCGGTGGCGGTGGCGCGGCCGTGTCCGTTGGAAGTGGGAAAGTCGCGGATGGGTGCGCGGCCGATGAGGTAGGAGATGAGCTGACCTTTTTCGACGAGGGGAACGCGGACGGCTTTGACGCCTTCGTCATCGAGCGAGTAGTTGCCGAAGAGGGGCTGACCGGCTAACTCGTCAAGGGAGGGATCGTCGGTAAGGTCGATGAAATCGGGGAGGACGCGGGTTTTGTAGCTGGAGGACCAGCGGCCGGTGGTGCGGGCGTTTTCGCGGAGCTTGGGTTTTTTGCCGAGGATGTTGGGAGCGATGAGTTCGGCGACAACGGAGGCGGCGGCGTCGTTCGAGAACAGGACCGGGCCGCGATATTCCTCGGCGACGACGGGTGCGTCGCGGAGAAACTTGAGGGTTCGGAGGAGACGAGCGGAGGTTTGGAGAAATTGCTCGCGGGTGGGGAGGGTGGATAAGTCTTTGGCCTCGTCTTCGTGGGAGCGCTGGAGGCGCATGCCGTCGGCGGCCTGGGTGGAACCAGAGACGGCAATGGCGTAGCGGGCGCTGCCGTAGCGGGCAATGGTGCCTTCGGAGTTGACGAAATAATGGTTGACGGCTTCGAAGCGGAGGGAGGATTCGAAGTGCTCGAGTTGGGGATCGGAACGATAGAGAGCGGAAGAATCTTCGAGAAGCTGGAGCCAGGGAGCGAAGTCGGTGTCGGGGAGATGGACGAGCGGATCGATTTGGACGACAGGAGTGGCGGGGGCGAAGTCGTCGACGGGGGTGTCGACTTTGAGTTGTTTGAGGGCGGACTGCTTGGCGGAGAGAGCTTCGCCGGCGGCTTTGTAGGCGCGATCGGTGGCGAGCCAGATACGGTGGCGGATGGCGAAGATGTCGTCGTCGAGGGGGGCGAGATCGACGGTGCCTTCGCCGGTGCTGTAGTAGCTGTCCTGCTTGTAGTCGCCGATGCGGACGACGACGCGGAGGAAGCGACCGGTGCCGTGCTGACGGCTGCGGAGTGCGCCGAAGGTGGCAGAGGCTTCGAAGGCATCGAGGGCGGTGACGCGGTACTCGATGTAGTAGGGGGCGGGGACGTTGTCCATTTTGAGTTTGGACTTGGAGCGGGCCATTTCTAGTTGGAGGGCGCGGAGGAGGGGGTCGGGTTGGGCGGCGGGGGCGGTTTCGGTTGCGTTCGACTTTTCGGCCGTGCCGGCAGCGCGGACAGGAGTGTCCGCGCCACACAGGATCAGGGCTAACAGGATTGCGAAGGCGGAGAGGTTGATTTGGCGCAGGCGAAAAGCTTTTAACCGCAGAGTGTGCCGAGAAAAACCGCGGAGTGCGCCGAGACAAACCAAAGGCCTGAGAAGCGCCGGACTTTTTTTCGTTGCGGTGCGCGTCGTTTTGGTGCGGGTCATTGCGGTGTTAGTCATTGGGCACCGCCTTTTTCGGCGTTATCGCTTTTTTCGTCGAGGGGGGGCGGGGGGAGAATTGGAGGCCGGGTGTCGCCGTACTTACGTTTTTGTACTTCTACATCGCTGAAGAGAATCATGGGGGAGGCGGCGGAAACGGGAATGCTACCCGATTCCGCGCCGCAGATTCCGTTGAAGACGCTTGGAGTGTCGCCGGTGGCTTCGATGTGGTTTAAGACGGTGAGCGGGGTGCCGACGATATCGACGCCGCGGACAAGTTCGTCGGGGCGGCCGTCGGGGTAGACGCGCCAGACCATGACGGGCACAACCTGAAAAGCTTGCGGAGCGGCGCGGGTGGTGAGGGTGAATCCGCCCTGGATGTCTTCGAAGAAGAGGCCGTAGGGCTTACCCTGCTTTTTGATTTCGTCGATGAAGCGGGCGCGCAATTCGGCGTCGGGCACGGTTTTTGACGAGGTGACGATGAGATTGCCCTGGCGGCCGACGGGCATTTTGCCTGCTTGCGCGCGGCCATGTCCGTTGGAACTGGCGAAATTTTTGATGGGCATGCGACCCATGAGGAAATTTTTGAGGACACCGTCTTTGACGACTTCGACGCGCTCGGCGGGAATGCCTTCGTCGTCGTAGCGGTAGAAGCCGGAGAGATCGACGCCGGCGAGAGTGCGGAGGGTGGGATCGTCGGTGACGGAGAGGAAGTCGGGGAGAATTTTTTCGTCGATCTTTTTGGTGAAGGTCTGGCCTTCTTCGCGACCGCGCTGGCGCTGGCCTTCGATGCGATGGCCGAGGACTTCGTGAAAAAAGACGGCGGCGGCGCGGCCGGAGAGCAGGGCGGGGCCGCTGTAAGGCTCGGCGAGTGGGGCGGCGCGGAGGGCGTTGAGGTCGTGGGCGATGCTGGCGACGGCGGCGTCGACTTCGGCCTGGGAAGGGAGCTTGGAGGGATCGGAGTACTGAAAGGTTTCGGCGCGCTCGAGCATCATGCCATCGTCGGCGAGGACCTGGCCTTCGATAAGGACGCGGAAGATGGCGTCGGCGGTGACGACGTTTGTGCCTTCGGTGGAGACGAGATAACTGCGACCGGTGGCGGCGGAGAGATAGACGAGAGATTCCTGAATCTGGTAGCGGCGAAAGGCGGCGGAGTAGCGGCGGGCGAGATCTTCCCAAGCCTTCTGGTCGGGGAGGGCGGCGGGAGTGGACTTCTCGACATACGAGGAAGGCTTTTCGATGGAGAAGTCGGGGGACTCGTCTTCATCTTTGGCGCGGACGGCAGTTTTGGTTTTGACGTTGGTATAGGCCTTGCTGGCCTTGCGGTACTCCTCGTAGGTGAGACGCCAGAGAGTGCGGGCGATGGCGTCGGGTGAGTCGTCGATGGGAAGGGCGCCGGTGGTGATGGCAGAGGCGCGTTCGCGGTCGTGGGTGTTATCGAATTCGGGCTTGCCGATGCGCATGCTGACGTCGGCGACGCGGCGGCGCTCGCGGGTGGAGGTGAGGACGCCGCCTTCGGAAGCCATGACGACCATGGAGTCTTCGTCGGAGATGCTGTAGCTGGTGAAGTAGGGAGCGGGATCGAGTTTGGAGAGTTCGGCCTGGCCGCGATGGAGCTCGTTCTGGATGGTGGAGAGGAGCAGGGTGTCGGTGGGATCGGCGGCGGGGGCGGATTTCGCTTCTTTCTTGGCGGGGCTTTTGGCAGAGGCGGCGTGGGCGGGGACGGGAGAGAATGCAGGGGCGAGAGCAAGCAGAAGGGCGGCGAGCGGGACGAGGAGAGCGGGGACGGGCGTGGGGGAATTCATTTTGGTAGTCGGAGAAGTTTCGAGTGTACAGGAGTGCGGGGAGCAAAAAAAAGCGGCCCCTCGTGGGGCCACCCTTTTTAAAGAGGCAAATTGGCGGGAATCAGAGGGTAGAGAGTTGGGCGCCGCTTCCGGGGAAGAAACGAACGGTGAGAGGTGGAGAAATTTGAATGGTGTGTTTCAAAGGTTGCGGCCTCTTCGCTACAGGAGGAGAGAGCATTTGCGGAACCAAAATGGCAAGGGCGGGACGGAAATGGGGAGGGGTTGGGGAAGCCCCGAGCTGTCAGTAAGTTAAGTTGGGTTGGAGGGGCGCGGCGGGCGCGGGGCGCGGGTTTTGGAAGGGGAAGGCGATGCAGAATGGTGCACATTGATTGAAGAGCTGGGATTGAAGAGCTGGGATTGAAGTGCTGGGATTGAAGTGCTGGGTGGAAGTGAGGGATGAAGTGTGGGGGCGGGGGAAAGGGGTGGTTGATGGAGGAGGGCAGCGCGGGGGTTTTAAAGCCGGGAGGGGCGACTGCCGATGAAAGTTTTGACAGCCGGAACGAGCGGCGGGTGATTTCGCGGCTGGACTCGGAAGGGCGCATGGTGGTGATGCAATGAGGAAGTTCGGGTGCTGATTGTCGACGACTCGTCGGTGATGCGCAAGATTGTGCAACGGTCGATACGCCAGGCGGGCATTGAAGTGGAGACCGTGCTGGAGGCGGGGAACGGGGCGGAGGCGCTGATGGTGATCGGGAAAGAGCCGGTGGATCTGGTCCTGTGCGACATCAACATGCCGGTGATGGACGGGCTGGAATTTGTGAAGACGCTGGCGACGATGGAGACGGGCAAAAAGATTCCGGTGGTGATGATCACGACGGAGGGCAGCGAGAGCCACGTGGTGGAGGCGCTCTCGGCGGGGGCGAAGGGTTATATTCGCAAGCCGTTCACACCCGATCAGGTGAAAGAGCACGTATTGCCGGTGGTGGGGAAAATCTCATGAGCACGGATACGACATTGATCGCGCGCTCGCGCGAAGAGACCTGGCTGCCGATCCTGGAACTGGCGACCGAGGAAGTATTCGAGATCATGGTGGGGACGCGAGTAAAGCCGATGGAAAAGACGGAAAGCGCGGGCGCGGGATTCACGGCGATGGTGGGGCTGGCGGGGGCGCTGTGCGGGATCCTGACGTTTTCGTGCGACGGAAAGACGGCGCGGGAAGTGGCGAAGAGCATGCTCGGGGCAGAGATTGCGGACTCTGAGGAGCAGGTATCGGATGCGCTGGGCGAGATCTGCAACATGATTGCGGGAAATTTCAAGAACAAGCTGTCGACGGCGGGGAAATCGTGTCTGTTGAGCGTGCCAACGGTGATTAAGGGAGAGGAATACAGCTTCCGGGCGCTGGCGGATGGGGAGATGCTGGAGACGGTGATGGAGTTTAAGGGAGCACCGCTGTTTGTGTCGCTGCAACTGCACAGTTGAGGCGAAGCGATAGCGACTGAAACCGGCACCTTTTGCCGGAGGACAACGCGATATGTGCGGCAACCATTACCGGGCCGCGCGTTCCTGAGAACATTGCAATTCTTGCCTGGCTGGCCCCGGCTGTAACGCGATGGTTTTGGGGCACTTGAGAATTTCCTAATCTTTTTGACTTGGTCACGCGCTTGCACTCCACATCTCCCTCAAGGAGGCCCAGTGGACAGTGGATTCTATGCGGCGTGCGCGGGATTGCGGGCGCAGACCCAGGCGCTGGAAGTCGAGGCGCACAATCTGGCAAACGTGAATACGGCAGGGTTTCGGGGGGAGAAAACCACCTTCCAGTCGACGCTGGCGCTGGCGCATCCGCGGGCGCCGAATGCGGTCAACCTGGCGACGAATAATTACGGGGTGCTTGAAGGGACGCACCTGGACCTGAGCACGGGGAGTTTGAAAAGCACGGGGAATGCGCTGGACATGGCGATTGAAGGCAGCGGCTTTTTTGCGGTGGAGACGTCGCAAGGAGTGCGCTATACGCGGAACGGGAGCTTCCAGGTGTCGAGTGCGGGCGAACTGGTGACGGCGGCGGGAGACCGGGTGCAGGGAGTGCAGGTGGTGCAGGGGAAATCGAGAAAGATTCTGGTGCCGGCGGGGGAGCCGACGGTAAGCCCGGACGGCACGGTGTCAGTGAACGGGGCGGTGGCGGGGCAGATCCGGCTGGTGGATTTTCCAGCGGGGACGGCTTTGAAGACGGAGGGCGGCTCGCTGCTGTCGGCTCCGGCAGCGAGCGAGCAGGCGGCGCCGGGGGCGACGCTCTTGCCGGCCACGCTCGAATCTTCGAACGTGAATCCGATTACGGAGGTGGTAAAGCTGATCGGAGTGCAGCGCGAGGCGGAAATGCTGGGACGGGCCATGAGTTTATTTGACAGCGAGTTCAACCACATTGCGGCGAGCGAGCTGGGGAAAGTGTAGCGGGGTTTCGGAAAGTGCGGGCGAATTGAAATTGAAATTTCGGCGATGTGAAATTCGGGGTGCTGTGAAATTTCGGTGAGACGAGGAGAAGGAAATGTTTCGAGCGCTATATACGGGAGCGAGCGGCATGCAGGCGCAGCAGACGAATCTGGACACGATCGCGAATAACCTGTCGAACTCGAGCACGACCGGGTTTCGCAGCAGCCGCATGCAGTTTCAGGATTTGATTTACCAGAACGTGATCATGCCGGGAGCGGCCGCGTCGCAGCAGACGACGGTGGCAGCGGGCTTGCAGATCGGGCTCGGAACGCGGTCGGCGGCGTCGGAGGTATTGCAGACGCAGGGCGACCTGACGGCGACGGGAAACCAGCTGGATATCGCGATTGAAGGCTCGGGATTTTTTCAGGTGCTGCTGCCGTCGGGGGAAACGGCGTACACGCGGGCGGGCAGCTTTCACACCGACGCGCAGGGCAACGTAGTGACCGCGAACGGCAACCCGCTGCAGCCGGCGATCACGATTCCGCAGAACGCGACGACGGTGACGATCGCCTCGGATGGAACGGTTTCGGTGACGGTGCCGGGGCAGACGGCGGCGCAGACGGTGGGAAACCTTCAGCTGGCGCAGTTTCCGAACGCCGGCGGGCTGAGCGCGGCGGGGGGAAACATTTTCATGCCGACGACGGCCTCGGGCGACGCGGTGGTCGGAACGCCGGGCGGGTCGGACGGTTTGGGGGCGGTCGAGCAGGGGTACCTGGAGCAGTCGAATGTGAGCGTAGTGGACGAGTTCATCAACATGATCGTGGCGCAGCGCTCGTATGAGGCCAGCTCGCGTGTGGTGCAGGCGGCGGACCAGATGTTTCAGCTGATTAACAATTTGGGGAAATAGAGTGAAGTCAGAAGTCAGAAGTAAGAAGTAAGAAGTAAGACGTAAGACGTTAGACGTTAGAAGTTAGAAGTAAGAAATCAGAAATTGGAAACCGGTTATGAAGCGTATCGCCGCCGTCGTGATTGCCGTGGGCTCGGGCGCGCTGCTGGCCGCGGGCCTGCTCGCGTATGGCGCGGAGGAAGTGGGACGGGGTCCGGGGCGCGATTTGGGACAGGGTACGGAGCTGGGTTCGAGACAGGGTTCGGCAAGAGGGTGGTCTCTGGTGACGGCGGCGGAGGTGGGGCAGGCGATCGCGAGCGAACTGCGGGCGCGCGGCTATCGGGAAGAGGAACTGCCGGGTGCGGCAGAAATCGAACTACCGGACCGGGTGCCGGCGCGGGCGGGGCGGCGGCTGCATGCGGCGTCGGTGTGCTGGGACGTGGAGGCGGACCAGGCGCGGGTGCGGCTCGAATGCGGGCGGGGCGACTGCGTGCCGTTTTTCGCGTATGTGCGGGTGGGGCAACGGGCGAAAGCGGCGTCATGCCAGATGGAAGCGGGGCGGCGGGGCATGACGGCAGGAGGGATGACGACGGGAGCGGCGGCGGGAGCGAGGAACACTTCGGGGACCGCGGTGCGGGCGGGGGAGCGGGCAACGGCGGTGCTGGCAGGCGGCGGCCTGCGCATGACGGCGCCGGTGATTTGCCTGGAGCAGGGCGGGCCGGGCGAGATCATCCGGGTGCGGGGCGGGGAAGGAAAAGTCTTTCGGGCGCGGGTACGGGCGCGGGGAACGGGCGAGGCGCTGGTGGAGGCGCTGCCGGAATGACGGGAACAACGCAAAGAACGAGGGAAAGAACTAGGGAAAGAACCAGGGAAAGAAGCGTCACCGATGCGACGGGCGGAAGGGTGAAGCGGCGGCCGGGAGCCGCGAGCGTCGTCGTATGCGGCGTCGCGCTGGGGCTCGCGTTTGGGCTGGCGGCGGGCGGCCTGGGGACGACGAAGGCCTGGGCGACAAAGGTCTCGCGAAAAGAGACGAAGGCGAAAAACAGCCTGGCGCAATATGTGGCGCGCGAGGGCGGCGCCCTGCCGACGGCGGCCGTGACGGCCGGGAGCTGCTGGGTGGATTCGGGACGGATGGCCTCGCTCGGGTCGGATTACAAGGCGGCGGCGGTGGGGGATGTGGTCACGATTGTGGTGGCGCACAATTTGACCTCGTCGAATGCGGGCGACGTATCGACGGCGCGCACCTTCAGTGCGAGTTCGGGGGTGGATTCGCTGCCGGGAAAACTGAAGGTGGGCGGCGCGGCTACGTTGCTCGGACTGCATTCGGCCGAAACCCTGGCGGGCAAAGGAGCGGCGGACTCGTCCTCGTCGTTGACGACGACGCTGGCGGGGCGGGTGGTGGCGGTGCTCGGGAACCAGAACCTGGTGGTCGAAGCCGAGCGCGTGATCAACATGAACAACGAAAAGCAGACGATTACCTTGCGCGGGGTGGTGCGGCCGGGCGACGTGGGGCCGGACAATACGGTGGCCTCGGATGCGATCGGAGATCTGGAGCTGGAGATCAAGGGCAAGGGGGTCATCTCCGAGGGCGTGCGGCCGCCGCATCCGCTGCTGCGGGCGATTTTGCGGATTCTGAATTTTTAGGAACGGGCGGCGGGCGGGACGAGAGTGATGGAAGAAGCGATGGCAGCGTCGAGGAAAGTCGGAAGAGCGGCGGTCATCGTTGTCGGGAGCGTCCTGCCGAGCGTCCTGCTGGTCGTCCTGCTGAACGTCCTGCTGAATGCGGCGCCGGCTCTCGGGGCAAGCGATCGGCTGGCGGTAAAGATCGGGGACCTGACGACGGTCGAAGGAGTGCGGGACAACGCGCTGATCGGATATGGGTTGGTGGTGGGACTGACGCGCACGGGCGACAGCCAGCAAACGATTTTTACGACGCAGACCCTGGCCAACATCATGCAGCGCATGGGGGCGCAGATTCCTCCGGCCACGGCGCGGGTGAATAATGTGGCGGCGGTATTTGTGACGGCGAACCTGCCGCCGTTCGCGCGGCCGGGGACGGTGGTGGATGTGACGGTGTCGTCGATTGGCGACGCGAAAAGCATCGAGGGCGGGCTGCTCTTATTGACTCCACTGTACGGCGCGGACGGAAAAGTGTATGCCTCGGCGCAGGGGCCGGTGGCGGTGGGGGGCTTTGCCGCCGGGGGCGCGGGCGCGTCGAAACAGATGAACCATCCGACGATTGGACGCGTGCCTTCCGGGGGACACATCGAACACAGCCTGGCCGCGTTCGACTTCAACCAGCTGACGCCCGTGTCGCTGCTGTTGCGGGAGGCGGATTATTCGACCGCGAAGCAGATTGCGGACACCATCAACCGGGAGTTCGGGCGCGAGGTCGCGATGGCGCGCGATGGCGGACGGGTGGATGTGAATCCGGATGGCACGGGGCTGAAGAATCTGACGGAAATTCTGGCGAAAGTGGAGAACCTGACCATCGTGGCGCACTACCGCGCCCGGGTGGTGGTGAACGAGCGCACGGGAACGGTGGTGATGGGCAAGGACGTGCGCCTCGGCCCGGTGTCGGTGTTGCACGGCGGGTTTTCGGTGGAAATCCAGACGACGTATACGGTCTCGCAACCGAATCCGCTCTCCGGGGGCACGACCGAGGTGGTGCCGCAAACCGAGGTGCAGGCCAAGGACAGCCCGGCCAAAAGACTGGAGATCACGGAAGGCGCAAGCATCGAGGAATTGGTCGGCGGACTGCAACGGATGGGGGCAAGCGCGCGCGACGTGATCTCGATTTTGCAGGCCATCAAGGCGGCGGGCGCGCTCGATGCGGACCTGGAAGTGATTTGAAGCTGGATTTGCGGAAAGCTGGGTTGGCGGAAAAGCTGGATTGGCGGAAAAGCTGGATTGGCGGAAAAAAGAGGGACAGGGATGAGTTTGCCGGCCATGGGCCTAATGACGACGGAGGGAATGACGACGGGGGGAATCACGACGGGCGCGCCGCCGCCGGGCAAGACGGCGAAGGCCGCCGAGGAGTTTGAGAGCGTGCTCTTGACCTCGCTATTCGATTCATTGCAGAAGAGTTTTGCCTTCGATCCCAAGGACGAGACGCCGGGGGCGGCGGATTACCGGCTGATGGGGACGCGGGCCATGGCGGAGGCGGTGGCGGCGGGAGGCGGGATTGGGATTGCGAAGCTGATCGTCAAGCATCTCGATCCATCTCATGTGGATCCGGCCCATTTAAATCCGGCCCATTTAAATCCCGCTCATATAACCCCGGCCCATTTGCCTGCGGCCCCGGCGACTGCACCAAAGGAGGGGGACGGAGGGTGAAGTGGAGAGTGAACGGGAGAGTGGGGAATGGGGCTAAAGTTCTCCGCTTCCCCGCCGATATAGATTTTAGCGGCGGTACGTCCGGCGAATGAGCCAGGACGAACGGCAGCGGCGAACGGGCCGGGGGAAACGGCCGCGGATGAGCCGGAGCACATGAACTTTTTCTAAGCATTGGCCGATCCAGACAGGTAGGAGAGCTGGAACGGCGGCAGGATGGGAGCTTTCTATGAGAATTGACCTTACGACTCTTGGACTACAGCAGGCGGAGAATACGAAAACGGCGCGGACGGCGAATCGAGCGGCGGGAGCGAACGCGGAGACGGGCAGCGCGGCGGGCGCGGAGAGCGGGGACCGGGCGCAGTTTTCGTTCGATCAAGGGAAGATGGAGTCGCTGGTGGCGGCGGCGCTGGGGGCGCCCGAGGTGCGGCAGGCGAAGGTCGAGTCGCTGGCGGCGGCGGTTGCGGGCGGGCAGTATGCGGTGGACGCCGGGAAGGTGGCGGGAGCGATGGCGGCCGAGTACGGCGCCGGGGCGGGCGCGGGGTAACCGTTTGAGGCAAACGTTTTGAGGTAAACGTTTTGAGGTAAACGATGGATCCGCTGATCGGCAATGGGATCGATCCCGGATTGCTGCGCATCGTCGAGAAGCGCGGCCAGGAGCGGGACCGGGAAGTGCAGCGGAGACGTGTGCCTGCGCCGGCCCCGGAAGCGGAACCGGAACCGGAACGGGAAGCGGAACAGGAAGAACCGCAGGAACAGGGCGGGGATGCGGATCCGGAGACTCCCAAGCACAAGCTGGACGATTTGGCGTGAGAAGAGAGAAGTAAGAAGTAAGAAGTAAGAAGTAAGAAATCAGAAGTTACAGGTTAGAAAGCGGCACCGATGACATCGCTCGAAAACTCGCTTCCGGCGCTGGCAACTCTATTGGAGAGTCGGCTGGCGATCGTGGGCCTGCTGGCGGCCAGTCTGGAGGCAAGCCAGCCGGCACTGTTGCGAAAGGATGTGGAGTCGATTGCGCGGGGGGCGGCGCATCAAGCCGAACTGTGCCGGCAATGGAGCCTGCTGGAAGCGGAATTGCGGGCGGAAGCGGAGCGGCGGCGGGGGCTGCTGCCAGCCGCGCATGAGAACTTTTCCGGCGAATCTTCGGCGCGGCTGGACGAGGAGTGGCGGGCGCTCGGGACGCGCATTCGGTATTTGACGCGGGTGCACTATTCGCTGTTGCGGCACATGGAGCGGAGTCTGGGGATTCTGAAGCGGGTGGTGGACAGTTGCGCGGCGACCTACAGCGCTCCGAGTTACAGCGCTCCGAGTTACGGCGCCCAAAGCTGCGGCGCCCCCCGCTACGGCGCGCCGGGCAGTGCGGGCGCGGGCCCGCGGATGCGGGCGGGAGAATAAACATGGCCGGCTTATTCGGAACCTTGTCGATTGCGTTGAGCGGGCTGGGGGTAAGCCAGCAGGAGCTGGCGACGAGTTCGAACAACGTGGCCAACGCGAACACGCCGGGCTATACGCGGGAGGTAGCGGAAGTGGCGGCGGGCGCGCCGGTGACGCTCGGCTCGTTCAACGAGGGCACGGGCGTGGTCTTGCAGAAGATCGAGAGCCTGCGGGACCCGCTGATGGAAATCCAGTTAAACCAGGAGACGCAGCAGAACAGCAGCCTGAACACGCAGCTCGAGCAGTTGCAGCAGATGCAGACGCAGTTTTCGAGTTCGACCTCGGGCATTGGCGCGGATATCAGCAACTTCTTCAACAGCCTGAGCCAGCTTTCGCCGGATCCGTCGAGCATCGAACTGCGGCAGGCAGTGCTGACGGCGGCGGGCAATCTGGCGGCGGACTTCAACTCGGCGGCGAACAGCCTGGGGACGCAGAAGAGCGATCTGAACCTGACGGTGCAGCAATCGGTGGGGGCGGTAAACACACTGACGTCGGAGATTGCGGGGGTAGACCAGCAGATTTCGAGCCTGGAGAACGCCAACCAGGACGCGACGACGCTGGTGGACCAGCAAACCAGCCTGATCCGGCAACTCTCGGCGCTGGTAGACGTGCAAGTCGTGCAGACGGGACAGGGCGGAATTGAGCTGGCGACCTCGAATGGGACGACGCTGGTATCGGGGGGGCAGAGTTTTGCGCTGACGACGGCGACGGGGACGGACGGCAACACCGACATCCTGGCGGGAACGACGGACATAACCGGCACGCTGACGGGGGGAAGCCTGGCGGGCACGATTCAGATTCGGGATCAGGAAATTCCGGGCGTGCTCAGCCAGCTGGACCAACTGGCGGCGGGATTTTCGAACGCCATCAACACGGCGAACGGGCTGGGCTACATCCTCAGCGATAGCATTCCCCCGACGCTCGGCGGCAACATCTTCACCACTCCGCCGGCGGGCGGCACGGGGGCGGCGGCGGCGATGCAGGTTGCGATCACGGATCCGACGCTGATTGCCGCGAGTTTGGACGGTTCGGAGGGGAGCAACGGCAATCTGGCCAATTTGTCGGCGGTGGCGACGACGGCGGTGGCGGGAAACCAGACGCCGATCGATGCCTATTCCGACCTGGTGTTCCAGGTGGGGAGCCAGACCTCAAACACGTCAGCCGACGTGGACGGCTCGACGCAGATTCTGCAACAACTGCAGGACGAGCGGGGCAGCATCTCGGGGGTTTCGCTGGACGAGGAAGCGGCCAACGTGGTGCAGTTTCAGACCGCGTACCAGGCGTCGGCGCGCGTGATCTCGACGATCGACTCCATGCTCGCAGATGCCGTCAATCTTGGCATCGACACGGCGGTGCAATAGAGCCGAGGGTTTTCCAGGAGGTGAATCCGCCATGCGTGTCAATCCCTATCCCATGCCCGATCTGCTGGCGGCACTCAGCCAGACCGAGGCCGAGGCCGATCAGGCGGCGCTCCAGATTTCGACGGGCCGGAGCGTGAACCAACCGTCGGACAACCCGACGGCGGCGGCGCTGGAGATCGAAACGAACAACGAGTCGACCTTCGACGGCGGGTATCTGCAGGATCTGTCGACCATCAACGGGCAGCTTTCAGCGGCAAGTTCGACGCTGAGTTCGGTGCAAACGGCGCTGCAGCAGGCGCTCAGCCTGGGGATTGAAGGGGCAAACGGGACGCTTTCCGAGAGCGACCAGCAGGCCATTGTGACGGACCTGCAGGGGATCCAGAGCCAGGTGATTTCGCTGGCCAACACGTCGTACGAAGGCACCTACCTGTTCGGGGGGACGGTAACGGGAACGGCTCCGTATACGGTTGGGGGCGGCGACCCGTCGGGCGTGACCTACAACGGCAACGACGACGTGAATCAGGTCTCGGTGGGAAACGGATATCAGCTGGCGATCAACCAGCCGGGATCGCAGTTATTTTCCGCGTCGGGCAACAGCGTTTTTCTGGCGCTGAACAATCTGATTGTGGCCATGCAGTCCAATACCGGGATCGGGACGGCGGTGAATGACCTGAGTGCGGCGACGAACTATCTATCGGTGCAGAGCACGTTTTACGGCAACGCGCTGTCGCAAGTGCAATCGGAGACGACATACCTGAATGCGGCGAAACTGCAGATTGCGCAGCAGCAGAATACGCTCGTGGGGGTAGATCTGCCGACGGCGGCGAACAATCTGTCGCAGTCGCAGACCGACGAGCAGGCGGCGCTGGAGGCGATCGACAAGTTCTCGCAGAACAATCTGTTCGACTATCTGCAGTAGGCACGGGGCGGCGGGGCGGGCGAAAGCCGCGGCGGGGCGGGAAGGCGGTCAGAGCAATTTTTTTCGTTCGCGGTTCCAGACGGCAGCGGTGGCGAGGTGAGCGCGGGCGGTTTCGAGGCGGGATTTTTCGGCGACGAGGAGAACGTGGAGCGCGGGCAGGAATTTGCTGAACTGGTGCAGACGGGTGCGGAAGGCGCGGGCTTCGAGTGCGAGGGCGGCGGCGGCCTGGGGGTCGGAATGAGGATGCTGAAGAGCTTCGGCGGCGCGCTGAATGTGGGCGAGGATGGCGGAGAAATCCTGGGGTGAGAGAGCGGAGCAGCGGGTGCGTTGCGGCTGGAGATGGGCCAGGACGGATTCGAGCTCGGCATTGATCTGGCGCAGGGTAGCGAGCGGGCCGGGCAGCGTGGGCGGGAGCGGGCTGAGGGCTGGCACGGGATTCCTTTCCAGTGGGCGAGTGAGGTGTTTGTCAGGCAGTCGTTCTTGCGGCAGACTTTTTTGCGGCAGGCTGTTTTGCGGCACTTATCCCTTCCAATCGTGGTGCATGCCTACGGGGCTTGAGGCGTCGGCCGTGGGAACGGGCATGGGGGGAAGCGAGCTGGCGGGCAAGGCTTTTTCTTTTTCGATGCGCTCGACCTCGACCCAGGCGCGACGCACGGCGAGGACGTCGGTCATGAGCTGGCGGACGGCGGGGCCGGAGGGAAAGAACTGGGCCTGGACGAGATTCTGACGCAAGGAGTTGTAGAAGTTTTCGAGGGTACGAGCAACCTTGCCGCCGCGCTCAAAGTCGAGGCTGGATTGCAGGTGGCCGACCACCAGGATGGCGTGCTTGATGAGGCTGGAGCGACCGGAGACATCTTTTTGCTGGATGGCGGCGGCGATGCGGCGCAGATCCTCGACGAGCTGCTCATAAAGGCGGACGACGAGCTGGAGGGGAGATGCGCCGCGCACCGCCGCTTCGCGATAGGACTGCCTGATATCCATAGATGCCGCCTTTCAATCTAGCTGCCGCTGGTGCCAGACGTGCCTCCGTAGGCGGATGTGCCTGACGTGGGCGTGGTGTTGGTGCTGGGGGTGGTGCCGGACGTGACCGTGCTGGTACCGAGCGAGCCAAGGGCGGCGGTGACTTCCTGGAGCAGAAACGGATATTGCTCGAGATTCGAGTTGACCTGGTCGTACTGTTGGGTGAGTTGGACGGCCTGTGCCGCCAACTGGGTCTGAAAGTCGGTGATTTCGTTGCCAAGATCGTTCTGCTGATTTTGGTTGGCGGCGAGATCGGAGTTGAGAGCGCCGGTGGTGGGGCTGGTGAGAGCGGTGAGGTCAGTGGAAAAATTGTCGGCAAAGCCGGTGGAGTTGACGTTGGTAAAGAAGTTGGCCAGGGCCGAGGGATTGGAAGTGAGGGCATCGTCGAGGGTGGATGGATCGACGGTCAAAGTGCCATCGTTGTTCAGGCTGATGCCGAGGGCTCCAAGGTTGGAAAAGCCGGTGCTGGTGGAGGTCGGGTCGGTGGTGGCGTAGGCGACATCGTTGAGCAGGCTGGATTGCAGGATTCTGAGGTCGGAATCGGCGCCGAGCGGCCCCTCGGAGTTGGTGGTGGGATTGACCGTAAACTGGGTGTTGATGTCGCCCATCAAAGTGTTGTATTCGGCGACAAAATTGTTGACTGCGTTGTTGACGGCATTGGTGTCGGGCGCGACGGTTACCGTTACCGGGGTGGCGGGATCGGCGCTGGTGAGGTTGAAGGTCACGTCGGGGACAGCTCCGGACAGGGTGTTGGTGGTGCTGGCATAGGGAATGCCGTTGACCGTGACGGTGGCGTTGGTGCCGCCAACCGGCGGCTCGAAGGTGAGGCTGGTGGTGTTGTTCGAAACCGACAACGCTCCGGGACTGCCGGTGGCCTGGCTGTAGATGGCCAGGCGCGCGCCGCTGGCGTCGGTGACGACGCTGGCCGTGATGCCCCAGTTATTGGTCGCGCTCAAGGCATTGATGGAGCTGGCCAGCGTGGCTAAAGTGTCGTTGCTGCCCTGGGTGATGGGAATGTCAGCGGTGGTGCCGCCGGCGCCACCGATCAGGACAGCGAGGTCCGCGGTGGTTTGCCCGGAAGGCAGAATCGATGTATTGGCATTGGCCACCGCAGCGGTATAGAGGGTTCCGGCGGAAGCGAGGGTGTTCACGACCACGCTGTAATTGCCCGGGGTGGCGCCGGTCTGCGTCGTGGCGGTCACGACGGCCGACAAGGACGAGCTGGTGGTGAGCTGGGTGAGCACGGAGCCAGGACCGGAGAACTGCTGGACCGCAGCCTGAAGATTGGACAAGTCGGTATTAAGGCCATTGAGGGCCGTGGCCTGAGTCTGTAGGGTGGTGACGTCGCCCTTCCACACCGTCAACTCGCCGCTTTCGGCGGCCTGAAGTTCCTGCACGACGGCGCTGACGTTGATGCCGTTTCCGCTCAATAGGCTGGCGGCGTTAAAGCTGATCCCCATGAAGTATCTCCTTGGCGGTTCGCTACGGGCTTGATGATGACTGGAGTCTTAATATGAGCCTTCTAATCTCCGGATCATCGCCTCGGGATCTTGATGCAATTGAATCTCAATCATCGGCAATTCTGGGGTTCAGAAAAAGTGTTTCGAAGCAAAGAGTTTTCTTCTGGTAGGAGTTCCCGAAGCCGGAACGAGGCAGGCTTCGCATCGGTTGGCGCGGGAGGGCTTCTGCCGGGACCGGTTAGAACGGCACGAGGGAGGCGGCTGGTTGGCCGCCTCCCTTTATGCCTGAAAGGCTTACTGCAACAGTTTGAGAATCAACTGCTGTTGCTGGTTGGCCTGGGCGAGAGCGGAGATGCCGGTCTGTTCCAGAATGGAGTATTGAGAGAGGTTGGCAACCGCGTTCGGAATGTCGGCGGCGGTCACATCGTTCTCGGCAGCGGTGAGGTTCTGCGTCTGGTTGGTGATGACGTTGGAAGCGCTTTGGAGGCGGTTGACGGTGGCACCGATATTGCCGCGGAGGGCAGCAACGGTGGCAACCGCGTCGTTGATGAGCCCCAGAGCAGTCGTCGCGTCGGACTGGGTTAATAGATCGTTAATCGATCCGGCCGTGCCCCCCGCCAGAAATGCACTGGAGAAGGTATTGGCTCCCGAACCGGTGGTGGCCAAGGCAATGCTGTTGCCGACCGTGCCCTTGGCGGTAGCGGTGAGGGCGAGGGTGCCCAGACCTCCTGAACTTAGTCCGGCGGTTGCCGTAGCCGAGGTATTGGCCGTGGCACCGGTTCCAAAGACATAGTTGATGCCGGCGCCGCTGCCGCCGTTGATGGCGTTTGCCAGGTTCTGCAAGCTGCCTTCTTCGGTTGGCGCGACCAGGACCTGCACTGCATTTGCCGCAGGCGTGCCCAGGGAAGAGACGAACTGGTAGGTTTGAGCGCCGACGGTTACGGTATCGCCCGCCACCGCCGAAGGAGCGGTGCCGGCGGCCGTGCCGCCCGTGAAATCGACACTTGAGAACACGCCCGTTAACGCGCCGCTGACCGCGGTGGTGATGAAATTGCCACTGGTGCCCGCGGTATCGGCGGTGAAGATAACGGCTGTGCCGCTGGAGGTGCCGGCGGTGACCTGGGAATTGGCGGTCGTGTTGGCGCTGTATCCGGTTCCGCCCGTCCCATTGACCGCGGAGACGAGGTTGACGAGGCCGGTGGCTTCACTGGAGGAGACCACTTCATTGGCCGTCTGGGTATGGCTGAGAGCGCTGACGAAGGTGTAGGTCTGGCTGCCAATGGAGACGGTTGCGCCGGCAACGCCGCCGGCCAGATCTGCCGCGCCGAAAGTTTCATTGCCTCCGCCTGCGGCGGTGGTAGCGATCGAGTTTCCGGCAACTCCGTTAACGTTGGCGGAGACAGTAAGAGTGGTGGCGGTGACTGCCGAACCGTAAGCGCTGGCATTGGCAACGGTGCCCGCGCCATAAGCGACTCCAGCGCCGCCGGGTGCGGCGTTGATGGCAGCCTGCAAATTGAGGATGGATTGCGCGGTCGTGCCCCCGATCAGAACCTCGTTGGCCGCTCCGCTGAGAGTGGTAACGAAGGTATAGTGGGTGGTGCCAACCGTGATCGCATCACTGGCGGCGGCGTTGCCGGTGAAAGTAAGAGTGCCGTGAGCGGCGACGCCCTGGGTAAAGTTGGCGCCGGTCAAGGTATCGGTGGCAGCGACGGCGGCGGAGCCCGCAGTCTGGCCGAGCGTGCCGGTAGCGGCAACGGCTCCTCCTAAATTGAGGCCGCTGGCTGACAACAATCCGGTGGTGACGCCGATGGTGCTGCTGCCGGAACTGCTGCCATCACTCAAGTAGACGTTGAGAGTATTGGCGGTGAAGACCTGGCCGCCGTTAAAGTTGGTGGTCGATCCGATGCTGTTGATTTCCGATTTAATCGACTGATATTCGGCGTCCAGCGCGGTGCGCTGCGAATCCGAAACCGTGCCCGTGGCCGACTCGGTGGCCAGCGTGACGGCGCGATCGAGTAAGGTGGTGACCTGGGAGAGGGCGCCGTCAGCGACCTGCAACTCACCGACTCCGTCCGTCGCATTGCTGGCCGACTGGGTCAGCGCGGCGATATTGGCGGCCAAGCCGTTGGCGATGGCCAGTCCGGCAGGATCATCCGCGCCGCTGTTGATGCGCGATCCTGAGGACAACTGTTCGAGAGTGGAATTGAGATTACTGCTCGTGATGTTCAGCTGATTTTCGGCAGCCAGAGCAGCAATATTGTTCAGAATCGTGAGTGCCATTGAAATGCTCCTTTTGGTGTAGGTTGGTTCCGTTACTGGATCCGCCCCCGAAACCTTCCCGGAGCTCGTTCCCCTTGTGCTGCGGAACCTTGTGACTCATAAAGGTGATCGGCGTGTGATGCCATACCTTTATGTTGGCGAGGACCATCGGTGATGGTCCCTCGGTAACTGAATCTGGGCCCGCGTTTCTCCGCCTGGGCGATAATCCGCCGATTTTTAAAGATGAAGCCTTATTGCGCGCAGGCGCGTTTGGACGTGGAGCGAATGCATGATTCAACTGACTCGTCTTAATAACCATCCGTTGGCAGTGAACTCCGATCTCATCAAGTTTGTGGAGCAGGCGCCGGATACGGTGATCACGCTGGTGAACGGGGAAAAGATTGTGGTACTGGAGAGCGCGCAGGAAGTGCTGGAACGCGTGGTCAACTTTCGGCGGCAGGTGATGCAGGGAATCATGCTGTGGTGGGACAACCGGGCCGCGCTGTTGCCGCCGGTTCATAACAATGAAGCTGAGGAGAAGTAGGAATCGGCATGGATAAGGCGACCCTTGGCGGGCTGGTGCTGGCTCTGGGCGGAGTGCTGCTGGGCTTAATGCTGGAAGGCGGGAATTTGAGCCAAATCCTGCAGCCGACGGCGGCCATGATCGTGTTTGGGGGGACGGCGGGAGCGGTGCTGATTCAATATCCTCTGGCGGTGGCGATCGCGGGGATGAAAAGACTGGTGCATGTTTTTGTGGAGCCAGCGCAGAATGCGCAGTCGCGGATTACGGTACTGGTCCGCTATGCGAATCAGGCGCGGCGGGAAGGAATCATCTCGCTCGACAAAGAGATCGAGGGCATTCAGGAGCCATTCTTGCGGCGCGCTTTGATGCTGGCGGTGGACGGGACGGAATCGCAGGAACTGCGGAAGATCATGGAACTGGAACTCGATAATAAAGAGGAGCAGGAAGAGCAGATTCCGCAACTGTTCGAATCGGCGGGCGGATTCTCGCCGACGATCGGGATAATTGGCGCGATATTGGGACTGATTCAAGTGATGCAGCATCTGGACAAGATCGATGAAGTGGGCAAGGGCATTGCGGTTGCTTTCGTGGCGACAATCTATGGGGTGGGGCTGGCGAACATATTTTTTCTGCCGATTGCGGGGAAGCTGAGGATTCGGATTCGCGAAGAGCAGATCCTTCGGGAGATGACGCTGGAGGGAGTGATATCGATTCTGGAAGGGATGAACCCGCGGATGCTGGAGGCAACCCTGCTGGGGTTTCTGACGCACGCGCACACATCGCCGGCCGAAGCGGGAAGTTCGAGCGCATGAGCCGCCGCCGCAAACGCGTCCGGCATGTAAATCCCGATCGCTGGCTGGTTTCCTATGCCGACTTTATTACGCTGCTGTTCGCGTTTTTTGTGGTGCTGTATGCCTCCTCGCAGGTGGACAAGAGAAAAGTAGGCAAACTGGCGCTGGCGATTCAGGTGGCATTTCAGGAAATGGGAGTGTTCCCGGCATCGACTACGAAAGTGCCGATGAACATGGCCGATCCGATGCCGTTCAGCACGGTGCAAGCGGTCGAAAGCGTGGAGCGGACCGGAAGCGTGGGCCGGGTATCGTCGCACCCCGGGGGAACGCTGGGGACAGGGGCGGAGAATGGCGACCTGGCGCAGTTGGAGAGCGAACTGGAGAACACGCTGGAGGCGGAGATCAAGAGCAAAGCGATTGCGATGCGGCGGGTGCCGGATGGCCTGGTGATCAGCTTGCGGGAGGCGGGATTTTTCGAGAGCGGATCGGCGCAGATGAAATCGACGTCGCAGGCGACATTCGACCATCTGGCAGGGCTGCTGCGGAAGCGCGATTGCAGAGTGCGCATCGAAGGGCATACGGATAATGTGCCGATTCACAATGCTCAGTTTTCTTCGAACTGGGAGCTGTCGGCGGCGCGAGCGACGGAAATTGTGCGGCTGCTGATTGTGCGAAATGGATACAACCCGGATCGATTGAGCGCGGCGGGATTTGCCGAATATCATCCGGTGGCGTCGAACGGGAGCGCGGAGGGGCGGGCGCTGAACCGGCGGGTGGATCTGGTGATTTTGCGCGAGGAGGCGCCGGAACAAAGTGCGGCGGTTGCGAGTGCGCCGGCCGAAGTGGGCCGCTCGGCGAAAGCAGGGGGTGCGGGGGCGCAGAGTGCGACTTCGCAGGCTGCTGCGCCGCGCATCGCTACACCGCCGGCGACCAAGCCGCAAGGCGCGGCGCCACCGGTTACCGGCCCCAAGCTTCCGATCACGCCGACCGACGTTCGATTGACCAAACCTTCACCCGCGCATCAGTGAACGTCGCGTGGCAACGCGCCGAACATTTGTGCAGCCTGCGCGCCCTGAGGGAAGAACAAGAGAACAAATTGCGCTGCGCCGTTGGCGCATATAAGATTTCTTCACTCTTATGTCTGAAGTCACTTTGACGGAGCAAGCGAAGCCGGCGGCTTCCGCGGGGCCAAATGGAGCGTCGGTTGAGGTGTTTGCCGTGTATGGCGCGGAGCCGGAGATCCAGGCGTACGCCATGGCCAAGTATTCGCGGTCGGCGCTGTCGATGAAGCAGTCGCTGAAAGAAATTACGGCGCAGAAGGCGGAGAAATTTCTCAACACTTTTTATTTTCAGTATGGACACCGGTCGATCGCCGACCTGGCGCACATTGCGCTGGCGATCGAGCGGCTGTCGATTCTGGCGGCGATTGTGGTGGCGGACGAGCAGCGGTGGGATGGGCAGGAGCGATCGACGCGCTATCAGGACTTTAAAAAGAGCGGCTACTACACGCCGGATTTTGGCGCGGAGGGCGCGGCGGCGCGGGCGCTCTATTCGGAGGCGATTGAATTTCTTTTTGCCACGTACGAAAACATTTCGCAACGGGCATTTGAGTATCTGGCGAGCATTACGCCGCGGCCGGCGGAGATGAAGCCGGACGCTTACGAGCGAACGCTGCGCGCGCGCGCGTTCGACATTTCGCGCTACCTGCTGCCGCTGGCGACGAACACATCGCTCGGCGAGATCGTGAACGCGCGGACGCTGGAAACGCAAGTCGGGCATTTGCTGGCGCAACCGCATCGGGAGGTGCGCGAACTGGGGGCGCTGCTGAAACGGGCGGCGACTTCGCCGGCGTACAACGCGAATGAAGAATCGCTGGAAGCGCTGGTGGGGGCGATTGGCGAGGTTTCGCCGGAACTGGCGGAGCGCGCGCGACGCGAACTTCTGCGCGAGGTGCGAGTGGCGCCGACGCTGGTGAAGTATGCGGATCCGAACGCGTACGAGATCGAGTCGCGACGCGAACTGGGACAGGCGGCCGCTGAGTTGATGCGAGGGGCGGCGATTGAGCCGGCGCCTTTGGTGGATTTGCTGGAGGGCGAACCGCTGGAGATTGAGCTGGCGACGACTCTTGTTTACGGGAATTGTCATTATTCATACCGGCAGATTCGCGCGGCGGCTGAGGCGGCGGGCGAGGCACGGCGGCGGGAAATTATCGATCTCGGGCTGCGGCACCGGGGGAAGCACGATGAACTGCCGCGGGCATTTTGTTCGGGGCAGCAGTCTCGGTTTGACATTTTGATGGACATTGGCGGGTTTCGCGACATGCACCGGCACCGGCGATGCGTGCAGATCATGCAGGACTTCACGACGGCGCACGGATATGACGCGCCGCCGGAGATCGAGCTTGCGGGCGTTGGCGGGGAGTACTCGGGCGCGATGGAAAGAGCGGCGGCGGCGGTGGAGAAGCTTTGCGGGGCGGGAGGTGCGGAGGCGCGGGAGAATGCGCAGTATGCGATTCCACTGGCGTTCCGCAAGCGGACGCTGTTCAAGATGGATTTTGCCGAGGCGGTGTATATCTCGGAGTTGCGGACTACGCCGGCGGGACACGCATCATATCGCAATGTGGCGTATGCGATGTATGAGGCGGTGGCGAAGAAATATCCGGCGCTGGCGGGATATTTTCGCGTGGTGGATGTGCGCGAGCCAGTGGATCTGCTGAAGCGGTGATGGAAGAGGCGGGGCGAGACGCCGGCGCTACGATAATCGGTCCCCTTCCCTTCTTTTGGCGCCTGGCGAAATTGACGGCGCCGGATTCAATCTCTAGAATTTCCTGACACATGCCTCTCTACGAATACCAATGCAAAAAGTGCAAACACCGGTTTGAAAAAATCCAATCGTTTTCCGCTGCGCCGCTCAAGAAGTGCCCCGAGTGCGGGGGGCCGCTGGAAAAGCTGATCTCGACCTCGTCCGTGCAGTTCAAGGGCTCGGGCTGGTACGTGACCGACTACGGCAAGAAGGGACACGGGGCGCCGGCTTCGTCGTCGTCCGAGGGGGAAAGTTCCACGAAGGACGCCAGCGAGGCGTCGAAGGCGAGCAAGAAGGAAGAGAAGCCGGAACAGAAATCGTCCGAGCAGAAATCATCAGAACAGAAATCAGGGGAGCAGAAATCAAGGGAAGAGAAATCGAAGCGGGACAGTTCGTCGAAGAAACATAAGAAGGAGTGAGGCTTATCGGGCGATCGGATGATCGGGCCATCGGGTCATCTGAACGGCAACGACCCAAGATCAGCGGGGACGAATGCCTGCTATCGCCATCATGCGGCCGGTTACGCCTTTTTCGGCGCGATGGCTGAAGAGGGTTTCGGGATGGCAGGCGGTGCAGGGAGCGGAGGCGTCGATGTTTTTTGCTGGGACGCCCGCGGCTTGCAACTGCCGGCGGTTGGCCTCGCGCAGATCGAGAAATAATTTCGTGGGCAACTCGCTGTGGCCGGGGGCGCGGGCGGTCAGGAATAAAAGAGGATACTTCTCGCGGACCGGATCGGATTCTTTGACCTCGCGGAAGAGGCTGGCCCCATAGGCGAACTGGGCTTCAAATTTAGTGCGGACTTCCTCGCCGACTTCATAACAACAAGACTGGATGCCGGGACCGATGGCCGCGAGCAAATCGCGCGGGTTGCTGCCGAAGTGTTTACGCATTTCGCCGACACCTTTTTCAACGATGCGCTTGACGGTGCCGCGCCAGCCCGCGTGAAAGACGCCGACGGCGCGGCGTTTGGGATCGACGACGATGACGGGATGACAGTCGGCGGTGAGCACGGCGAGGAGCAGGCCGGGAGTATTGGTGATGAGGCCATCGCCGGCGAGAGTTTGCGCGGGGGGAGCGTCGACGGGGTGAATCAGGTCCGAGTGAATTTGGCGGAGGGTGATTATGGGCCACGGTTGGCGGTCTTTTCCCTGGCCGACGCCTAATTGGTGGAGAAGGAGTGCGCGGTTTTGCTCGACCGCGTTGCGGGAATCGTGCCTGGTGTATCCGAGGTTGAGCGCTGCGCCGCCATAGACGCGGGAGACGCCGCCGTGGCGGGTGGTGAAGGCGTGAGTGAGCCAGGGGAGGTTGGACAGCTTGCCGGAATGGAGAAGCTGAATCTTGGTTGGTGCAATCGTCTTCGGTCGTGTGATCGTCTTGCTGGGCACACTTCGATGATACTGAATCGGAGAGCCAAAAAATCAGCCATGGCCTCGACGGAATTTCTCTGGTGTCGTGAATCGAATTACCACGGAGGCACAGAGGCACGGAGGAAACCAAGCTGGTCGAAAACCTCGTTATTGGATCGTTTGCTCGTCAACCGTTCCGAGCGATATAGTTAAGAGTTCATCGACCCTTAATTATGTTTACTGACTTTACTGCGACTGACCGCTGGACGAAGAAGCAGGTACACGTTTTGTATCAGGCGCTGATGGTGGCGATTGCGACCCGCCATGCGGATGCGGTCGACATCAAGTTTCTGGTGGATGGGCGCCCGGTGTGGGTGGCGCTGCCGCACCCGGCGTGGGTGGAATACAAGAAGCGCACCGGGAAGATGATTACCGACTCGCTGGCCAAGGAAATTGCCGGCCATTTTTTGAAGACGTCGCTGGACGCGGGCGAAGGGCTGGGGCGCGAGATGTACGCGCTGACGGTGGAGCAGACGCTGAAGCATCTGGATGCGATTGTGGCCGAGGCGGAAAGCCCGGTTGCGAACTCGGTTTAGGATTCCTCCATTTAAGATCCACGCCCGACAGGCACGCTTGTCCTTACCCCCCCATGCGTGGCCTTGATCACAATCACTTGTGATCTTTGACACATTGCTCGGCCCGTGGCGCGACGATAATCGACCAACCCGTGGAGCGCGACGGCCGGCACTGCTTTTGATGAGCAGGATCGGGCTAGAAAAGATCGGGCAGCGGTTCGGCAAAGAGGCGATACCCCGGCAGTTGGATTCGGAAAACTGGAAACAGTCTCCGAAAAGAGGGACAATATAAGCTCCTGTCTTATAGGGTACGGGCGAGCCCGCTCGGCTGGCCGCGCATTTCCGCCCGCAAATGCCGCGATCATGGCTGCTGAGATTCTGGCTGCTGAGATTCTGGCTGGTGAGAAATGAAAAGATCGACGCCCCCACTTCGGAGAAAGGTTACTATGGCCACTCATATTTTAGAGACAGAAACCATGAGCGACGCGACCAATGGAGAGAAGCATAAGACGCTGCTAGCGTGGGTGGAAGACGTTGCCCAACTGTGCAGGCCCGACCGGGTGTACTGGTGCGACGGGTCGGACGAAGAGTACCAGGCGATGGTGCGGCTGATGATTCTGGCGGGCACGGCGATCCCGCTGAATGAGGAGAAGCGGCCGAACAGCATTTACGTGCGCTCGAGTCCGGCGGACGTGGCGCGCGTGGAGGAGCGGACTTTTATTTGTGCGCGGACGAAGGAAGAAGCGGGGCCGACCAACAACTGGGAAGACCCGGCGAAGATGAAGGCGCTGCTGGAGAAGCTGTATGCGGGCTCGATGGCGGGGCGGACGATGTACGTGATTCCGTACAGCATGGGGCCGATTGGCTCGCCGATCGCGAACATTGGAGTGGAGATTTCGGATTCGCCGTACGTGGTGGCGAACATGCACATCATGGCGCGGGTGGGGACGCGGGTGCTGGATGTGCTGGGATCGAATGGGGAGTTTGTGCGGGGACTGCACTCGCTGGGCGCGCCGCTGGCTCCGAACGAGCAGGACGCAGCGTGGCCGAATAATGCCGACGAAAAATATATCTGCCATTTTCCCGAGACGCGGGAGATCTGGTCGTACGGCTCGGGGTACGGCGGCAATGCGCTGCTGGGCAAGAAGTGTCACGCACTGCGCATCGCGTCGGTGCAAGCGCGGGATGAAGGCTGGCTGGCGGAACACATGCTCATTTTGAAGTTGATCAACCCCGCGGGCGAGGCGAAGTACATCACGGGCGCGTTCCCGTCGGCATGCGGCAAGACGAACCTGGCCATGCTGATTCCAACGATTCCGGGATGGAAGGTGGAGACGGTAGGGGATGACATTGCGTGGATGAAGTTCGGCGCGGACGGACGGCTGTACGCCATCAATCCGGAATATGGATTTTTTGGCGTGGCGCCGGGGACGAGCATGAAGTCGAATAAGAACGCGATGCTGACGGCGACGAAGAATTCGATTTTCACGAATTGCGCGATCACGCCGGACCGCGACGTGTGGTGGGAGGGCATGACGGACGAGAAGCCAGCGGAACTGCTGGACTGGCTGCGGCGGCCGTGGACTCCGCACTCGATGCACAAGGCGGCGCACCCGAACGCGCGGTTTACGACGCCGGCGCGGCAGTGCCCGGTGATTGCTCCGGAGTGGGAAGACCCGAGGGGCGTGCCGATTGACGCGATTCTGTTTGGCGGGCGGCGAGCGGGCGTGGTGCCGCTGGTGACGGAGGCGTTCAACTGGCAGCATGGAACTTTTTTGGGCGCGACGGCGAGCAGCGAGACGACGGCGGCGGCTTCGGGACAGGTTGGGCAACTGCGGCGCGATCCGATGGCGATGCTGCCTTTCTGCGGCTATAACATGGGCGACTACTTTGCGCACTATTTGAAAATTGGAGAGCGCGAGGGCGCGAAGCTTCCCAAGATTTACTACGTGAACTGGTTCCGGACCGACGACAACGGGAAATTTTTGTGGCCGGGTTATGGAGAGAATAGCCGCGTGTTGAAGTGGGTGTTCGAGCGCTGCGACGGGACCGCGCACGCGATTGAGACGCCGATTGGAATGCTGCCGCAACCCGCGGATATCGACACCAAGGGGTTGGACATTCGCGAAGAGGATCTGTGGACGCTGCTCGGCATCGATGTGGATGGGTGGCTGGAAGAGATACCACTGATTCGCGATCACTTTGACAAATTCGGCAGCCATCTGCCGGAGGGGCTGAGCCGCGAACTGGAAGAATTAGATCATCGGCTGCGGCAGAGCATTACGCGGACGGGCAAGATGAGCCGGTTTGGAAAAGTGAGCAAGCTGGGGCAGAAGTAGAGACGATTCCTGGAGTGATATTTGCGTTTGGGAGGCTCGGGTGATTTCCGGGCCTTTCTTTATGCAATCCGGAGAATCGCCTTGTGTGCTTAAATCGAAGAGTGTTTGCCCGCAAAGTTCGCGTCCAATATCTGCATGAGGGTCAGCTTCGACCCTGCCCGCTGAAGTGGCTGGACAATTTCAGCATGCGCAATTTTACGAACGCTACGGTGTTCGACGATACGCTGCCCATCGGCGATAGCTATCTTGAAGTTGGAAACAATGTGCCGATGGAGCAATTGCGGACGGCGATGGAGGACTGGTTCCGGCGCAAGAACTACATTCCCAAGGATGCGACGCTGGTGCTGACGGCGGGCTAGGGGCGGGCTGGCGCGCTCATGCGCCGAGGGTGGAGGAACGTTCGTGCTTCATGAGGCGGGCGAAGAGGCGGACGATCATGCCGTCGAAGCGGGTGCCGCTTAATTTTTCCAGTTCTGTAATCGCCTCCTCGTGGGTCTTTGCGGGAGCGAAGGACCGTTCGCTCAACATGTTGACATAGGTATCGGCAACGGCGAGGATGCGGCCGAGGAGCGGAATGCTTTCGCCGCGCAATCCGAAGGGATAGCCGCTGCCGTCGAAGGCTTCGTGATGGGAGAGGACGGCTTCGGCGACGCGGTCAATCTTGGGGATGGCGCGCAAGATTTCCACCGCGAGTTGGGGATGAGTTTTGACGATGGCAAATTGCTCGTCGGAGAGCGGACCCGATCTACTCAAGAGGGCGGGATCGATGAAGAGCTTGCCCACGTCATGAATAAAGGCGGCAAAGGCGGCATCGGCGACCTCGTCTTCGGAGAGATTCAATCCGCGAGCGATAATTTCGGCGTAGTGGCGGGATTTCTCGTTGTGGCCGGAGGAGTTGGGGTCGCGGAGCTCGGCCGCCTGGGCGAGGATTTCGAGAGCTTCGCGAAGGCCGGCGGTTTTTCCCTCCTCGGTGTCAGAGCAAAGTTTGCGCAACGTGCCGACTAATTCCTCCAGATGTTCCGGGCCGTTATGGCCGCGATGCAGAAATCCTTCGAGGTAGGAGGAGAGCAACTGGCGCTGGACGTTGGAGCCTTCGCGGAAGGGTTCGGAGGCGGCGACCTGGTTACCGCCGGCGTGCTTGGCGATGTACATGCCGGCATCGGCCATGCGGATGAGATCCTCGATGGCGAAGGCATGCACGGGAAAACTGGCGACGCCGAAGCTGCCGGTGATGCGATGCTCTTCGAGCATGGGATCGGTGGCGAGCCAGAGGCGCAGTCGTTCGGCGAGCACCTGCGCCTGTTCAATGCCGGTCTCCGGCATGAGGATGATGAATTCGTCGCCGCCGTAGCGGGCGACGACATTGGACTGGCGGCATTTCTGCTCGAGCAGGCGGCCGACGCGGGCCAGAACGAGATCGCCCTCGAGGTGCCCGAGCGAGTCGTTGACTTCCTTGAACTTGTCGAGATCGACGAGGACGACTGAGAATGGCCGCCCCGAGCGCGAGGCGCGCTTCCACTCCGAACTGAGGGCCTCCCAGAAAAAGCGCCGCGTTTTAATTCCGGTCAAACCATCGGTGATGGATTGCTGCTGGAGTTTCTGGAAGACGAAGGAATTGTGCAGGGCGGTAGCGAGCAGGTCGGCGAGCGTGTTGAGAATGAGCACATCCTGCGGAGCGAAAGCGTTCTCGGAGCGACTTTCGATGTTGAGGACGCCGAGCAGGGATTCACCATACATGATGGGGAGGCAAAGGACGGCACGGGATTCGGGGACGACACCGGGTAATTGGCCGGGACCAGAATTTTGCACGAGCGCGCTGACGCCGGTGCGCGCGACTTTTCCAAGTACACCGGTGCCAATGGCAATGCGGCGGCCGAGGGCCTGGGAGGTGGATCCGGCCTCGGCTTTGATCTCAATGTCCTTGGTCGCGTAGTCCATGATGCCGATGCCGATGTGGTCGTAATGGAAGTTTTTCTGAATTTCGCGGACGATGTCGATCATCATCTGCTCGGCGTCTTCGCTGGAAATGGCCATCTTCGAAATATTGTTCAGGAAAGCGAGATGGCGGGCGCGGCGCTGCTCTTCGGAGAAGAGGCGGGCGTTTTCAATGGCGACGCCCAATTGCCGGGCGACGGTTTGCATGACTTCAAGATCGCGTTCCTGGAACTGGAACTCGCGCTCGGTGCTGAGGGCGGCCATCACGCCGGCGGGCTTGCCGCCGAGGAGAATGGGAACCACGCACAAGGAGCGGGCGGGGCGGGGTGGAACGAAATCCAAACCCAACTTCGCGCGGGTTTTTTCGAGATCGGATTGAATCAGCAGGGGCTGCCCAGTGCGCAGAACGTACTCCGTGAAACCGTTGCGGGCCTTGCGGGAACGCTTGGGGAGGATGCGGCCGCCCTCGACCTCGAGCTCGAAGTGAATGTCATCCTCTTCCTGAAAAGCGATATAAAAATCGCTGGTATCGAAGATCTGGCCAAGTTCGGTTTGCACGGTGAGGAGAATTTCATCCTGATTGAGATGAGAACTGATGGCCTGACCGATCTCGGTGAGCAACTCGTATTCTTTGGTGCGGCGCTGGGCCGCGTGCATGACGACATAGTTTTCGAGGGTGAGGGCAATCTGGAGAGCGAGGCCGATAAGAAGCCGCAAGTTCGAAGAACCGAAGAGACGGCGCTCGGCGTGGGGAAAGAGGATGACGCCGAAGTTGTGCTCGCGGGTTTGCAGGCTGACGGCCATGAGGTCGGCGATGCCCTCGGCGAGGAGGGTTTGTTTGAAGGCTTCAAAGCGTCCACCGGAGAGCGCGGGGAGCGGCTCTTCCATTTCGGCGAGATTCCTAAAGGTGACGACGCCGCCGCGGCGATACGCGAGTTCACAGATGTAATCGCCGGCGTGGGTCTTTTTCAATTTGTCGAGGAACTCGGTCGAAAAACCTTTTTGAACGGATGGAACGGTGCCGCGCCATTGCTGCGCGATGAAAACGACCGCGCGGCGCGAAGTGAGGGGAGCTACCAGACGATCGACGAATGCCTGCAAACTCGGAACCAGATCGGAGGCGGAGAGAAACTGGCGCGGGTCGATGCCGAGGGAGGAGAAGGCGAGAGCATTTTCCTGAACGGCATTGCGCTCGTTTTCGAAAAGCACCATAACCATGGCGATGGCCATGAGCATCTGCGGGATGGGCCAGAGGAAACCGCCCGGCCGGCCGACGGTTTCGAGGAACGACGGGCGGAACTGTCCGGCGCCCAACAGGGCTCCCCAAAGGGCCAGGGCAAAGGCGAGCGTGCGGAAGGCGACAGAGTCTCTGCGGAAGGCGTAACGGTAGTAGTGGAAAGACGCATAAAAGAGGATGGCGGCGAGACCGATTCCGAGCCGCAAGTAGGTGGGCAGCGGAGGGGCGTCCGCCACGAACGTGCCGCCCGCCATGTGCGCGCGCAGGCTGACACAGGCCATGAGAACGCCGGCCAGGACTAGCGCAACGTCATACCACTTGAGCTGGAAGCGTTCCTTGGGCAGCCGGGTCGCGATAAAGATGCAGGCCGCCATCGCGACCAGACAAAGTTCGCTGAGAAAGAACAGTAATGCCGTGGGGCCACGGAAGTGACTGATGGCCTCTATCGCGTAATGGAGGGTGTAGGCGGCCCAAGCCAGTTGCCACGCGCGGAAATAGCCCTGCCGGCTTTGCTCGTAGAGATACGAAAAGAGCAAAAACACCAGGAGAGTTACGGTTCCGGGGATGAGCACCATGCTTGTGGAAATGCTAATCATGATCTTTTTAAATCCTGGTCTTGCTAAGTCTTGGTTTTGCCAAGTATGGGTTGCAAGCGCAGCTCGGGGCCCGGACGGAAGAATTCGGCTTTATCGTGTCACATTCACTACGCTGAAACAACGACTGTCTAGTGGCGAGTTCCGTCCTGGGCACGGGTTGCTGCGAGCATCTTCCTACTTTTAGATGCCGCGCGGCCAGCGCGATTTGGGGCGGAAGGTTACCATCGTAACCCGAAGTAACCAGGTCGGACGTTGGAGTCCGAGGGGCGGTCGAGGGGTGATGCGGGGTGGATGGGAGCGATTGACGAGAGCCTATATACTCAAATGTCATGCTTCGCGTTCGATTCGCCCCTTCGCCCACCGGTTTTCTGCACGTCGGCAGCGCGCGCACGTTTATTTTCAACTGGCTTTATGCGCGCCATAACGGAGGGACTATGGTCCTCCGGTTGGACGACACCGATGTGGAGCGCAACACGGAGGCAAGCGTCAATTCGATATTTGACGGTTTGCGCTGGCTCGACTTGGGCTGGGACGAGGAGTACAAGCAATCCGAGCGGCTGGCGCTGCATCGGGAGATTGCGGAGGCGATTTTTCAAAAGGATCTGGCATACCGCGACTTCACGCCGGCGCATGTGGGCGACGCGGAGAAGTCGGGCGCAAATCAAACCTGGCTTTTTAATCCCGGGATGCGCGAACTGAGCCGCGCGGAGAGCGACCGGCGGGCGGCGGCGGGCGAGCCGTTTGCGCTGCGGTTTCGCGTGCCGCGGGGATTGGGCGCGGAAGTGCGATTTGCGGACGCGGTGTATGGAGAGCAGGCAAAGGCGGCGGACGATATCGAGGACTTTGCGCTGTTGCGCAGCGACGGGATGCCGACGTATCACCTGGCATCGTGCGCCGACGACGTGGATTTGAAGATCAGCGACATTATTCGCGGGCAGGACCATCTCTCGAACACGTTCAAGCACGTGCTGATTTTTGAGGGGACGCAGGGGGCGGGCGGGCGGGCGCCGCAATTTGTGCACTTGCCGCTGCTGGTCGCGCCGGACGGATCGAAACTCTCGAAGCGGCGGCACGGGCCGGTGGTGAGCGTGACGACGTACCGGGACGCGGGATTTCTGGCGGCGGCTTTCATGAATTTTCTGTGCCTGCTGGGATGGTCGCCGAAAGACGATCGGACGCACATGACGCGGCAGGAACTGATCGATGCGTTTTCGCTGGAGGGCATCAATCGCGCCAACGCGGTGGTGAATTTTAAAGAGACGGCGCTAGAGGCGGCTGCAAGTGCCGGGAGCGCGACTTCGGCGGCGAATTCACAGGCGTACCCGGAAGAAACGTTCGATCCGAAGGCGCTGTGGCTGAATGCCGAGCACATTCGCGCGCTGCCAGTGGATGAACTGAGCGCGCGGCTGTTGCCGATCGTGCAGCAGGCGGGATTCGAGGTTGCGCCGGAGAAGATGCTGGCCATTACGCCGCTGATTCGTGAGCGCATCAAGCTGCTGCGGGATGTTTTGACGGCGGCAGATTTCTTTTTTGTCGATCCGCTTCCGGCGTATGACTCGGCGGAGTTGATTCCGCAGAAGGGCGACATGGCGATGGCGCAGAAGGCGCTGACGCGGGGCCGCGGAGTTCTGGCGCAAACCGAGTTCACGCACGATGCGCTGGACCACGCGCTGCGCGGGGCCGCGCAAGAGCTGGGGCTGAAAGCGGGACAGATGTTCCAGCCGATTCGCGTTGCGGTGTGCGGAAGAAAGAATGCGCCGCCGTTGTTTGAAACGCTGGTGGTTCTCGGCAGGCAAACAACGCTGGCGAGGGTCGAGCGGGCAATTCAGCAAATCGGGTAACAACGACCGGTCGACGGCCCGGACCGGCCGCGCAAAGGAATGCGCTGGAGGGAGCAACGCTCCAGCTCTTCACTTCAGCAACTTTTCCAGTTCATCCTCGTCGATCACCGCGACGCCCAGCTCGCGGGCCTTGTCGAGCTTCGAGCCGGCCTCGTCTCCCGCCACAACATAATCAGTTTTCTTGCTCACGGAGCCGGAGACGCGGCCGCCGGCATCTTCGATCAGTTTCTTGGCGTCATCGCGGGTGTGGCGCTTGAGAGTGCCGGTCAGCACAAATGTTTTGCCCGCAAGCTTGGTGCCCTTTTCTTTTTTCTGACCGGTGAACGTCAGACCCGCTTTGCGCAGATCGCCGACCAGCCTGCGATTGTGCTCATCGCCGAAAAATTCCACGATGCTCTCGGCGATGCGCGGGCCGACTTCGTTGACTTCTTCGAGCTGCCCGGCGGTCGCATGCATAATCGCGTCGAGCGAGCCAAAGTGCTCGGCGAGAAACTGCGCTGTGCGCTCGCCTACGAAACGGATTCCGAGGCCGAAGATCACGCGTTCCAACGGAAGCTTTTTCGAGGATGCAATCTCGCCGAGTACGTTCTCGGCGGACTTTTCGCCCATGCGGTCGAGCTTGAGCAAATCGTCTTTCGTGAGTTGGTAAAGATCGGCGACGTTCTTTACCAGGCCGCGTTCCGTCAGTTGATTGACGAGTGCCTCGCCGAGGCCGTCGATGTTCATCACGTGCCGCGAAGCGAAATGCAGGATGGTGCCCTGCAACTTGGCCGGGCAGTTGGCGTTCACGCAGCGATGATCGGCCTCGCCTTCGGTGCGCACGACGTTGCCGCCGCAGACGGGACAATGCGCGGGCATCTGGAATGTTCTGTGGCCGCGCGGATGCTCGCCGTCTTCGACGACCTTGACGACCTTGGGAATCACGTCGCCGCCGCGCTCGACCTCGACATAGTCGCCGATCTTTACGCCGAGCTCCTCGACGAAATCCATGTTATGCAGCGTGGCGCGCGAGACGGTGGTGCCACCGATGGGAACCGGCGCGAGCCACGCCACCGGCGTGAGTTTGCCCGTGCGTCCCACCTGCGGAACAATGTCTCCGACCTTGGTGACCGCGCCGTGGGCCGCATATTTATACGCGATCGCCCAACGCGGCGCTTTGCCGGTGAAGCCGAGCTCCTGTTGCAGCGCGGTGCGATCGACCTTAATCACGATGCCGTCGATCTCGTAGGGCAGCGACTCGCGCTTCTCCTGCCAGCTTTGAATGAAGTTCCAGACCTCCTCCATATTTTTGGCGAGCTTGCGATTGGGATTGACCTTGAAGCCGGCAGCCTCGAGCGCATTCATGGTGTGCGACTGGCGGTCGAAAAATGTGCGGCCGTCCTTGAGCAGCATGTAGGCGAAGTAGTCCATGCGGCGCTGGGCGGTGATGCTGGGCTCAAGCTGGCGGACGGTGCCGGCGGTGAAGTTTCGCGGGTTGGCGAACGTGGAAAGGCCTTGCTGGGCGCGCTCTTCATTGAGCTTGCGGAATGCGGCGATGGGCATGAGCATTTCGCCGCGCACTTCGAAATCGGCGGGAATGCCGGCTTTTTTCAGCCGCTCTTTGGAAACCGAAAGCGGCACCGAGCGCACGGTGCGCACGTTTAACGTGACGTCCTCGCCCACGGAGCCATCGCCGCGCGTAATGCCGCGTTCGAGGCGCGAGTCAGCGTAAACGAGCGCCAGCGACATGCCATCGAGTTTGAGCTCGCACATGTATTCGACGTCGCTGCGTCCGCTCAGTTCGTGGACGCGCCGCTCCCAGTCGCGCAATTCCTCTTCGCTGTAGGCGTTGTCGAGCGAGAGCATGGGCGAAGAGTGTTTGGCCTTGGCAAAGCCCTCGCGCGGCTTGCCGCCGACGCGCTGCGTGGGCGAGTCGAGCGTGATGAGCTCCGGGTGCTCCGCCTCGATGCGCTTCAGGTCGTTCATCAACGCATCGAACTCGGCGTCGGTGAGCTCAGGATTGTCCAGCACGTAGTAGAGGTGCTCGTGGTGTCGGATTTTTTCGCGCAGGGCTTCGATCTTCTTCGCGATGGCAGGTGCAGACATAACTGGGGAATTATAGTGCGGAGAGTTGTAGCCGCAGCGATCTCAGATGTTCAGAACTGGCTTGCCTTCTTGTTCGCGTCGCCTCGACTCATCTCTAAGCAACTGTCTAATATTCATCACTACAGCACCAACAGTGACAAGGATCGCCCCCGTCACAAGCATCGACAATGGGCCGCGGCCACCTTGCTGCGCGTACATATTTATGCCCATGAATAGGAACAGAAAGCCAACACCTATCTGCAACCCTGGATGGAGCATGTGGCTTCTCCTTAATCGAAAGGTATTGCTATCGTATCTTCATAGCTAATTTCTCTTCGCCTTGCGGATGCGCGCGCTGGCCGCCGCGGCACGCCCTACGCTGGACGGCGGTTTGCGCCCGCCATCGAGCAGCTCTTTCAGCACCGTCGCGTTATTGCGCTCTTCGTTGCGTGAGGCATAGAGCAGCGTCAGGTTTTTCTTCCCTTCCGCCAGGTCGTATAGCTTTTCGACCGCAGCCGTCGCTTGCGGGGCTGCCAATTCCTTCAAATATCGCTTGCGGAACTGCGCCCAGGCTTCGGGATTAGCGTGGTACCACTGGCGCAATTCGGTGGAAGGCGCAAGATCGCGCAGCCAGAACTGCACCGCCGCTTGTTCTTTCGTCAGTCCGCGCGGCCACAAGCGGTCGACGAGCACGCGCGTGCCATCGACCCTGACTGCCGGCTCGTACACGCGTTTGATCGCAACTGCCATCTGGAACGTATTATCCTACGAGTAAGCGCTCGCGTGCGACGCGTCTCGGATGACTGAACTATGATGCCCAAGGTTAAAGGCTTTTCTTTATTTCTCTGTGGCTTGTTGGCTGTGCTTGTACTTGCGGGCTGCGACGTGGAGCGCCGCAAGTCGGACGCGGAACTGGGGCTCAACGCGCAACAGGCCGCCGGACGCATGTTGTACGACAACTACTGCGACCGCTGCCACGAGCCGTATTCCTCACGCGGGAAAAAAGGCCCGAGCATGAAGGGCGTCTTCAAGCGGCAATACCTGGAACTCAGCGGACTGCCCGCGAACGATGACCGCATCGCGGACATCGTCAAATATGGACGCTCGAAGATGGAAGGCTTTGGCCAGGTCATGACGGACCAGCAGATCAAAGACCTGATTGCCTACATGCACACGTTGTAGCACGAACGCGCCGGAGCCGCGAACACGGCGGATTCGGGCTATGGCATAATCCACGTCGGTGCCTATGACGCCCAAATCGGCGCTCTTCCAAAAGCTTCCATCCACCGATGAAGTTCTGCGGCGTCCGGAAATTCAGGCGCTGGCCGAGCGCGACGGCCTTGCGGCGGTGACGGACGCGATCCGCAACGTGCTGGCGCGGCTTCGCGGAGAAATTGCCGGCGAACGTCTCGACGAGCGGTCTTTGGAACGGGAACAGAAACGCGAACAGGAACTGGAACTGGCGTTGGCCGGGCTTACCGCCGCGGTTGAGCGCGAGTTGCGGCAATCGCTCGGCTACTCCTTGCGCGCGGTCATCAACGCGACCGGCGTAATTCTTCACACCAACCTCGGACGGGCGCCGTTGGCAGTGTCGGCTCTCGAACATATTCGCGACACGGCGTCCGCCTACAGCAATCTCGAATACGATCTCGCGGCGGGCGAACGTGGCAGGCGCGATGTTCACGTGGACCGTCTGTTTCAGAAGCTGTTCGCGGAACACGGCAGCGGCGCGACGGGCGAAGCGCGGCCGAGTGCGGCTGCTTCGTATTCCACCATCGTGGTGAACAACAATGCGGCGGCGGTGATGCTTGCGCTTAATTCACTTGCCGAAGGCGGCGAGGTGATCGTCTCACGCGGCGAACTGGTGGAAATCGGCGGCTCGTTCCGCATCCCCGATGTGATGTCGAAGTCGCAAGCCACGCTGCGCGAGGTGGGGACTACGAACCGCACGCGGATTGCGGATTACGAGCGCGCCATCAACGACCGCACGCGGCTGCTGCTGAGAGTCCATCGCTCGAACTTCTCCATTACGGGATTCACCGAACAGCCCGCGCTCGACGAGTTTGTGGCGCTCGCGCGCAGCCGCAACCTTCCGCTGATGGAAGACCTGGGCAGTGGCGCGCTGTTCGACCTGCACACAATTGGAGTCGCGAACGAGCCGAGCGTCTTTGACAGCCTGCGCGCCGGCGTCGACGTTGTGACCTATAGCGGCGACAAGTTGCTCGGCGGACCGCAAGCGGGGCTGATTACGGGACGCGCCGATCTGGTCGCGCGCATGAGTTCGAACTCGCTGTTTCGCGCGCTGCGCGTGGACAAGCTGACGTACGCGGCGCTCGAAGCCACGGTCCTCGCTTATGTGAAACACGACTACGATGCCGTGCCCGCGCTGCGTATGATGCAGATGTCGAAAGATGAGATTGCCGGGCGGGCCGAGGCGCTCGTGCTGCAAGTGAACTCCGCCGCGGAAAAGTCACCAAAGCTCAAGCTGGAACTGATTGACGGAGAATCGGTGATAGGCGGCGGCGCCGCGCCCACGGCTGTTCTGGCGACACGGCTCATCGCGCTTGCGCACGGCGACCTGAACGCCGACGAACTTTGCGCGCGTCTGCGCCACAGCGATCCGCCCGTGATTGCTCGAGTTGAAGAGAGCCGCGTGCTGATTGACCTGCGCACCGTTTTTCCCGAGCAGGATGCCAGCGTGGCCGAAACGCTGACCTCTCTGAACTGATTCACCACTCATGCGAGGAGCCAAAGAGGCCAGCCCAAGTTTCTTGCACGCCTGCCCCAATTACAAATTACAAATTTTCAATCACCAATTAGTATGTCTGCATGATCATTGGCACGGGCGTGGACATCGCCGAAGTTCCGCGCATTCGCGAATCGATTGAGCGCTATGGCGACCGCTTTATCAGCCGCATTTTTACGGAAGGCGAGATTCGATACTGCGAGGCGAAGGCCAGCCGCTTTGAAAGTTATGCCGCGCGCTTCGCCGCCAAGGAAGCGGGGATGAAGGCACTCGGGACGGGATGGAACCATGGCGTGCGCTGGCGCGACATTGAAGTGGTGCGCGCCAAGGGCCAGCGGCCGACGCTCCAACTGCACGGGCAGGCAGCGGCGATTGCGGCCAAACTTGGCTCGAAAAACATTGCGCTCTCGCTGACGCATACGGCCGAGCAGGCGCTGGCGCACGTGATTATCGAAAATTGAGCGGCCAAGTCGAGATTGAAAATCAACGACGATGGACGATGGAAAAACGCCCGCGACGAAAAAAATTCCCGCTATACCCGAATCCACTGACCCGAAAGAGATCTTGCGACTGGACAGCAACTCCCGCGCACGACCCGTGTTTATAGTCCTGAGATTGCAGTACGGCAAAGGACCCATATATGAAGACGACTCGAACCATTCGCTGGTTAGTTTTTGGAGTTTTGATGTTCTCGCTCTCGGCGGCATCGTTTGCGCAGATCGCCGTTGGCATTTCGGTGCGCTTTGGCCCACCCGCGATTCCCGTGTATGAGCAGCCGGTTTGCCCCGGCGCGGGCTATCTGTGGACCCCCGGTTATTGGGCGTGGGATGACGTGGACGGGTATTACTGGGTTCCGGGCACCTGGGTGCTCGCGCCCGTCGGTCTGCTTTGGACGCCCGGTTATTGGGGATGGGGCGGCGGATTTTATGCGTGGCATCCCGGCTACTGGGGCCCGCATGTGGGCTTTTATGGCGGAATTAATTATGGCTTCGGCTATACCGGCGTCGGATTTTTCGGCGGCGAGTGGCGCGGGCGGGCCTTCTTCTACAACCGCGCGGTTATGAACGTGAACGTTACGCGCATCACGAACGTCTACGAGCGGACCGTCGTGGTCAACAACAACCACGTCGCGTACAACGGCGGCGAGGGCGGAATCCAGGCGCGTCCCACGGCGGAAGAAGAACGCTATGGGCACGAGCAGCACACGGCGGCGCTGGCGTCGCAACGGCAGCAGGAGCGCGCAGCCAGCCGCAACCGGCAGCTGTTCGCATCCGAAAATCATGGCCGCCCGGCGATTGCAGCCACGGCGCGGCCCGGCGCATTCAAGGGCCGTGGCGTAGTGGCCGCGAGAGAAGCGGGCGAACCGTATCGTGCGCCGGCCATGTCTGCACGGGAAGCGCGGGTTTCCGGCAGCGAAAAGCGTGGCTCTGAGCGTGACAATCGCGTTGCCGGAAGCAAGCGTGCCGCCGAAAACAATCGCGGCGCGGATCGCGAACAGACTCGCGCCGAGCAGAACCGGTCCGAATCGCGCGACAATGGCCGGGAAGCGGAGCAGAACAAAGCCGAGCAGCGCAATGAGCGGCGGCAGGCGAGGGAGCCAAAAGCGAATCGTCGAGACGACCGGCAGCAGGCGAAGCAGGAAAAAGACAAGCAGCGCAGCGAACAAAAGCAGGCACGGCAGGAACAGAAACAACAGAGGCAACAGCAAAAACAGCAGGCGCAGGCGCAAAAAAACCAGCGCAAGCAGGAGCAGCACCAACAGAAGCAGCAACGCGAAGAGCCAAAAAACGGCGATCACGAGGGACGGGAGAATCGCCGCTAACCGGCGGCCGAACCGCTCCACGCAACTCCGGGAAGGCTTCCATCAGTTCGCAAAATGCGGGCTGGTTGGGAGCCTTCGCCGTCTTCGCCGCTCGGTTTGAAAATCCCGCCCCGATTTGCCCGGACAGCCTGCGTTCATCGCCAACGCCAACTCGGCCCCGGCATTTGCTATTATGCTTCTTTCGGTCCGGGGAGCAACTTGCCTAGCCAAAAGCAGCTCAAATGGTCGCAGCTTCGCGTCGGACTTACTGTCGTCATCGCCAGCATCATCCTGATGGTGCTGATTTTTATGATGAGCAATACCGGCGGGTGGTTCACGCAAAAAATCTACCTCAAAGCCTACTTCGATAACGCGGAAGGACTGCGGCAGGGCGCGCCGGTGCGCCTGGCCGGAGTCGATCTGGGCAACGTGACGAAGATTCGCGTGGTGCAGGGCCGACCCACGACTCCCGTCGAAGTGACGATGAAAGTCGCCACCACATACAATTTCGACCTGCACAAGGATTCTCTGGCTTCGCTCACCACAGCCGGCGTACTCGGTGAGACGTTTGTCGATATCGATAGCACGGTGGCGAAAGGTCCCGCCGCGCAGGATGGCGACACGCTGGCCACACGGTCGGCGCCGGAAATTCAGGACGTGGTGCGAGCGAGCCAGGGCACGCTGGAGAATCTCGACTCGCTGATCAAGCGCGTGGACCGCATCATCGGTTTCATCGAAAGCGGCCAGGGCTCGATCGGGAAGGTGATTTACGACACGGCATTGTATGACCAACTCAATGCCACGGTCGCCGAATTCAAGAGCCTGATGGATGATGTGCAGAGCGGCAAGGGCTCGCTCGGCCCGCTCCTCACCAGCGATGAAGCCTACAAGAAGGCCATAGCCGCGCTCGACAAAGTGAATGCCATGATTGACGACTTGCAGGCGGGCAAAGGCTCGGCGGGCAAGCTGCTGAAGGATCCCCAACTCTACGACAACACGAATAAGACCGTCGCCAACATCCGGCAGTTGACCGATGACATGAATGCCGGCAAGGGCGCGCTCGGCAAATTTACGCACGACCAGGAATTCGCCAATAAGCTCCAGGAGACGATGAACAACCTGGCCGCCCTCTCGACGAGCCTGGAGAAGGGTGAGGGCAGCGCGGGCAAGTTCTTCAAAGATCCGACCCTCTACGACAACAGTACGCAGGTGCTGCTTGAGGTGCGGGCGCTACTGAAGGCGATCCGCGAGGATCCGAAAAAGTATCTGACCTTCCACGTCAAGATCTTTTGAGATTTTGGGCCAGCGTCTGAAGGGCGCAATTTGCTGACCTTTTTCGTCGACGCCCGTCCAATGTATTTGTGTGTTTGTTCGAAATCCGATCCGAGGAAGTTCATGTCACTTAAAAATCTTGTCATCCTCATACTCTCGCTCGCCCTTTCACCCACAGCCTTGTTCGCTCAGAATGAAAAACAACCGGAGGGCGCGGGCCCGAAAAGCGCCGCCGCGACTCGCTTTTCCGTTGACATGCTGGATAAGAGCGTCGATCCGTGCAACGACTTCTACATGTACGCGTGCGGAAAATGGAAGACGCAAAATCCGATTCCGGCGGACCGGTCGTCCTGGGGACGGTTTAACGAACTCGCTGAGCGCGGCGAATACATCTCGCGCGACATTCTGGAAAAAGCCGCTGTCGAGCGCGCCGGCCGGACCGCCAACGAGCAGAAAATTGGCGACTATTACGCCAGTTGCATGGATGAGAGCGCCATCGAAAAGCTGGGCGCAAAGCCGCTCTTGCCCGACTTCGAGAAGATTGCGGCGCTCGGCTCCAAGAAGGACCTTCCCAGAGAGATCGTTCGTTTGCACCGGGAAGGCGCGGACGTGCTGTTCGGCTTCAGTTCCAGCTCTGACTTCAAGGACGCCAGCCAGATGATCGCCGAACTCGATCAGGGTGGCCTTGGCCTGCCTGACCGCGATTATTACTTCAAGGACGATGCCAAGTCGGTCGAACTGCGCGAAAAGTATGTGGCGCATGTCCAGAAGATGTTTGCGCTTCTCGGCGACGATCCCGCGAGAGCCGCGGCGGAAGCCAAAGTCGTGATGGAGATCGAGACCGGCCTGGCCAAGGGAGCTCTCGATCAGACCTCGCGCCGCGATCCCCAGAAGATTTATCACAAGCTCACAAACCAGGAACTCACTGCGCTCAACAAGTCGTTCGACTGGAACGCTTACTTCGAGGGCGTGGGCGCGCCGAAGTTCGCTTCGCTGAACGTGGTGGAGCCCGAGTTTGTCAAGCAGATGCAAACCGTCATCGAGTCGCACTCACTCGACGATTGGAAAGTCTATCTGCGCTGGCACGTGGTGCTCGCCAGCGTGGCCGTGCTGCCCTCCGCATTTGTGAACGAGAATTTCGAATTCTTCAGCAAGACGCTGATGGGCACCAAAGAGCTGCGCCCGCGCTGGAAGCGCTGCGTCACCTATGCCGATGACGACCTGGGCGAGGCCATCGGGCAGATTTACGTGCAGCAGACTTTCGGCGCCGAGGGCAAAGAGCGCACGCTTGCGATGGTGAATGCCATCGAGAAATCGCTCGGCGAAGACATCAAGTCGCTTCCCTGGATGGGCGAGGACACGAAGAAACAGGCGCTCGTCAAACTTGCCGCCATCAGCAATCGCATCGGCTATCCCGACAAGTGGCGCGACTATTCGACGCTGAAGATCGTGCGCGGCGACGCTTTCGGAAACTCGCAGCGCTCCAACCAGCATGACCTGGAACGGCGGCTCAACAAAATTGGCAAACCCCTCGACAAGCGCGACTGGCCGTATCCCCCCATGACCGTCAATGCCAGCTATAACCCCAACCAGAACAACATCACCTTCCCGGCGGGAATTCTTCAGCCTCCGTTTTATGACAACCAGGCCGACGATGCCATAAACTTCGGCGGCATTGGCGCAGTGATCGGCCACGAACTGACGCACGGCTTCGACGATGAAGGCAGCCAGTTCGACGCCGAGGGCAATTTGCGCGACTGGTGGACCGCCGACGATAAGAAGAAGTTCGAGGAACGCACGGCCTGTGTGCGCGATCAGTACGGCAGCTTTACCGCGATCGACGACCTTAAGCTGAATGGCAAGCTGACGCTCGGCGAAAACACCGCCGATAACGGTGGCATGCGCGTCGCCTACATGGCGTTGTTGAGCACGCTGGCGGGCAAAGAGCCTGCGCCGATCGACGGCCTCACCGCCAAGCAACGCTTCTTTCTGGGATGGGCGAACGTGTGGTGCCAGAACCGTACTGAAGCTTTGTCCCGCATGCTGGTCACGCTCGATCCACATTCGCCGGCGCCGGCGCGCGTGAACGCCACTATTTCCAACATGCCCGAGTTTCGCGAGGCATATCACTGCGCCGCGAACGCTCCCATGGTGAACCAGAACGCGTGCCGAGTGTGGTGAGGCAGGTCGTTTGTCCGTGGTCGGTGGTCGTCAGGTGGGAGTAGCCACTGGAGCGTATTCGGAATGCGCGAACGACTAACGACTAACGACCAACGACCGATTTTATCGCGCGGCGACGTCCGCCTGCTCATGCGCATGGTAGCTCGACCGCACCAGTGGGCCTGACTCCACGTGCCGGAAGCCAAACTTCAGTGCTTCATCCTTCAGGAAGGAAAACTCAGCCGGCGTGTAGAAGCGCGTCATCGGCAGATGGTCCCTGGACGGCCGCAGGTATTGGCCGATGGTTAGAATATCCACGCCGCGCTCGCCGAGATCGCGAAAGACCTCAATCAGTTCGCCGGTCTCTTCGCCAATGCCAACCATCACGCCGCTTTTGGTAACGGTCGCGGAGTCCCACTTCTTCGCATTGTCGAGCAGGTCGAGAGTCCGCTGATAGCGCGCTCCCGAGCGCACTGCACGATACAAGCGCTGCACCGTCTCGGTATTGTGATTCAGCACGTCGGGCTTGGCTTCGAGCACAATCCGCAGCGGCTCTTCCAGCCCCTGAAAATCGGGAATCAGCACTTCCACACGGCAGCCCGGCACCATCTCGCGAATCTGCCGGATCGTGTCCGCAAAAATCTTCGCGCCGCCTACATTGTCATCATCACGATTCACGCTGGTCACGACCGCATGCCGCAAGCCCAGCGTCGCCACCGCTTCCGCCACGCGGCGTGGCTCATCCCAGTCGATTGCTTCGGGGCGGCCTTTGGGCACAGCGCAAAAACCACAGCGCCGCGTGCAAATGTCACCCAGCAACATAAATGTGGCCGTCTTGTGGTGCCAGCATTCGCCGATGTTGGGACACTGCGCCGACTCACAAACGGTGTGCAGCCCCAGCCCGCGCGCCAGTTTTTTCAGGTTATGGAAATTTTCGCCGACCGGCGCCTTCGCCTTCAGCCACGCGGGCTTGGGGCTGGGAATCCGCGGCCCGAGGTCGATCTGGACGAGTTGGGAAGAAGCATTCATCGAACAATCCGATCCACTCCATGTTATCAGCCCAACCAAACGAGCGCCTGGCTCGAATGGCCGCGTCGCGCATGACATCCGCGAATCGCGGTGCTGAGAAACTCGGCCACCGGCGCGACGTTTACCGCTAACGCGCGATCGCGCGCTATCCACCAAACAGGTTTGCTACGACTTCTTTTCGGTAGGCAAAAATCGTCTCGACATCATGCCTGACTTTCAGCCGATGCGCGATTGCTCCGAAAACTCCGAAGGGCAACCCGTATTGGACTTCGTCGTAAATCCGCGTGCCCGCGCCCTCCGCAGCAAAGCGGTGTTCGTGATGCCACGACTTGTACGGGCCTTTTAGTTGCACGTCGACAAACCGATGCGGCGGATCCCATTCCACAATCTCCGTCGTCCAGCGAATGGGAAAGACCCGCCAGCGCAGGGCGTATCGGATGAGGGTGCCTTTGCGAACCGGCGAAGGCTTCACGTCCAGAATGCGAAAGTGCAGCCAGGCGGGCGTCAGTTCCTGCAAATTCTCGGCCCGGGAAAAGAATTCAAATACCTCTTCTAACGGACGCGGCACATCCTGCTCCGCGTGAAACACAAATGGATTGCCCATCGGACTCGATTCTAAAATTCAAGGATGCGGACCTTACTTTAGATGTACCGGCGCATCCGATGGCTTCGGAGTTCCCGAATTCCGCCCCGCCGCCGCACGCGCGTCTTCCGGCATCGCATACTTCGGCCGAATCTCGTGGCAACCCGCCTCGCAATACACGCCGCCCGCCGCCGACTCCGGCGCCGGCATCGGCGAGTTCACCGCGAAGTTGCGGTCCGCCTCAAGCTGCCGCTCCACATCGGCAATCAATGCAGCATTGGCCTCCACTGTGAGCCACTTCTTTTTTTTATTGACCAGATAATCTTGCAGCCGCGCAATCGGATCGCGCTTCTTCCAGTATTCCAAAAGCGGCTTCGGCACATATTCGGCGGCGTCATGAATAGCGTGTCCCTTCATGCGCATCATCTTCGCTTCGATCAGCGTAGGCCCTTCGCCCCGCCGCGCCCGCTCACATGCTTCGTGGCACGCATCGTAAACCTGGCAAGCATCCGTGCCATCCACGATCACGCCGGGAATTCCGTACGCAATCGCGCGCTCTGCCAGATCCTTCACACGAAATTGCATGTCCGACGGCGTCGAGTATCCCCACAAATTGTTTTCGACGATCAGCACCAGCCCCAGGTTTTGGACGGCCGCAAAATTCAACCCCTCATACGTCACGCCGGTCGACTGTCCGCCATCGCCGATGTAGGTCATCGCGGCGATGTTCTTGCCCTGCAAACGCGCGCCCAGCGCCACGCCCGCAAGCACGGGAATTAAATCGCCGAGCGTGGAAATTGGCGCGACCACATTGCGGGTTTTGATGTCGCCGAAGTGCGACGACGCGTCGCGGCCCTTCGTCGGCGAGCCCGACCTCGCCATGTACTGCATCATGATGTCGCGCGGCGAAAACCCGCGCACCAGCAGCGCGCCCTGATTGCGAATCATCGGCCCCATCCACTCATCGGCACGCAGAGCATAGGCCGATGCGCACGAGCAGCCCTCCTGCCCGAGACCGAAATAAACGCCGCCGACTACTTTGCCTTGCTTGTAGAGATTCTCGAGGGCTGTCTCCATCCGCCGGTTGAGCAGCATCCAGCGATAAATTTCGATCGCCTGCTCCTTCGACAAATACTTCGACTCGCGGATCGGCGGCACGGGGGCCGAGAGATCGCCGCTTTCGACTTCGTAGCGCGTTTCGTCGCCAACGCGCACCTGCCGGAGTGTGAACGACGGCTTCTCAAGGCGGTAGTCGAGGACGGTGTAAGTGCGGTTGGAGCCCGGTTGCGGGCTTGGCGCGCTGGGCGCCGGAAGTGGCAGCATCGCGGCAGATTTTGCTGGCCCGACATTGCGCCGCGCAGTTGTTGTCTCTTTCTTAGCCATCGGTCCCAATTCGTCCCAAGGATGGTAACGTACGTCGGTATTAGCGTCTACGTCGCGATGCAATCGTCTTCGCCGTGCAGGGCGCGCAATGCGGCTGGGGCTTTCAGCGGAATTCCGACTGTGTTGCCGAGCAGCGTGTCCAGCGTTTCGAGCCATAGCATTTGCCGCTCGAATACGGTGCCAAAATTGCGGGAGAGGGATTGCGCGACTGCATTCATATCTACTTCGCGCGCCAATTCCTTCTGCATCGACGTCACTGGCTTTGCCGTAATTCCGCAGGGCACAATCAAATTGAAATAACTCAAATCTGTATTCACGTTGAGCGCGAATCCATGCGACGTCACCGACCGCGAAATATGCACGCCGATGGCGGCGAGTTTGGCCTCCCGCGCTTCGACATCCGTCCAAACGCCGGTGAGTCCGGCAACTCGCCTCGCTGCAATTCCGAAATCTGCGCAGGTGCGGATCAGTACTTCTTCCAAACGCCGGACGTAGTCGACAGCGCCGAGCGTTTTTCGCTTCGGCGACTCTGTCGAATCCGGCTGTTTTTCCTGAGAACCGAGAACTGAGAACCGAGAACTCTCAAATCCCCGCAGATCAAAAATCGGATAACCCACAATCTGGCCGGGCCCGTGAAAGGTGACATCGCCGCCGCGGTCGCACTCGAAAACTTCGACTCCGCGCCCCGCCAGGTCTTCGACTGACGCGAGCACATTCGCGGCCCTGGCGTTGCGGCCCAGCGTGATGACCGGCGCGTGTTCAAGCAGCAGCAAAACGTCGCCGATCTGGCCGGCCTTCCGCAGTTCGAGGAGCTTCTGCTGCAGCCGCAAACCCTCGGCATACGTGACGGTTCCGAGTTGAACGACCGAAATCACCATCGAGATTCATTATAGGATCGCGCCCGTTGAGGCGATGCGAAGATCCGCGAATGGGCATCATCATTAGGGGCAGCGCGCAAGCCGGGGATTTCTTCGTGGACCTTTTCGCAGGGCAAGAGCATCTAATGGCGCATGTCAGTTTTCCCGCCACAAAAGCGGCCGCGATCGGCCCACAGCGACGTCCTTTAGTAACCTTCCTTTTCACGTCCCTTTAACCGTGGCCAATTACAATTTGAATTAACGATATGAAACGTGGGGGTGTCATCCTTGGACAGTGCAGAAAGAACTCGTGAGCGGCAGAAGTTGATGATGGCGATGCTGGAGAGGAAGATTCGTCAGCGCGCTCGGCAGTTCTATGAGGAGCGGGGGCGCGTGGAGGGCCGCGACCTGGAAAACTGGATTTGTGCGGAATCCGAAGTGTTGAAAACGAGCATTCTGGCGCCGCTGTGGAATCGCAGCCAGGAATTGCAGTCGAGCAGCCGGTAAGCCCCCTATAGCGGTAAGGCCTCCCAATAAAATCAAGGAATGGAGTATGGGCCGCCTCGGCGTTGTCCGGCGTGTGCCACGGTCCGATCTGTCAGGGATGCTCCCGGTCTCCTCAAGCTGAGGCCCCGCCCTTGTACATCAGAGCGTGAAGCTCAGAACCGAGAGCAAACTGAGGCCCGCTCTCACCGGGCCCATTCCGCGACGATCACCACAAAGGAATCCGGCTCGATTTTTCGGTTCTCGCGGGTGCCGCTGACGTTGGCCGTGACCGTGAAAAGCTGATGCGTTTTTTCGTCGAGGGCCATGGTCCGGGCACCTTTCTGAGTGGTGAGCGTTTGCGCAACGCTGAAGTTTTCGGCGTTTTCCTCGTTGATGACGGTGATGGTGCCGTCACCGGCGGAGGCGAAGGCCAGTCCCCAATCGGCGTCGAAGGCGGTGGCGTCGCAGCCCTGGCCGATGTCGGGAGTGGCGACGATTTTGCCGCTATCAGCATTCACGATCGCCATTTTCTTGCCGCCGCCGCAACCGGCAAACAGGCGGCGGTTTTTGCGGTCGATGGCGAGGCCGGTCGGTTCTTCGCAGCCCGTTAGTTTCCAGCGCGATTTTACGGCGAGCTTCTGCGCGTCGAAGGCGACGAGTTCGGACGTGTCTTCGATGTTGACGAAGATCGTGCCCTTTTCGTCGGTGGCGGCGAATTCAGGTTTGCCGCCGAGGGCGAGTTTGCCGGCGACTTCGCCCTTGGCAGCATCGATGGCGGTTGCGTCCTGCCCTTTGCCGTTGAAAGTGAAGACGCGCTTCGAGAACGGGTCGTAGAGGATAGCGTCAGGTCCGCTGCCGACCTTAATTTTTTTCGCGACGGCGAGCGTTTTGAGATCGAACATGGTGACGGTATCTTCGCGGCCGTTGCTGGTGAAACCCTTGCCGTCGGCGGCGTCGAGCGCGATGCCATGAACGCCCTGCGTGCCGGGGACTTCGCCGACCTGTTTGCCGGACGCCGTATCGATGACCATGACGCGAGTGGCGCGGGAGATGAAGAGACGATGTCCGGCGCTGTCGACGGTAAGGTAATCCCAGCCGCCTTCGCCGCCGAGCTTCCAGGTTTTTATGACCTTGTAGTCAGCGGCGGATGCGAACGCGGTGGTGAGCAGGAAACAGATGCACAGGAGTTTTCGGGGAGTCATAGGGAAATGCTAATTGAAAGTTGGGATTTTGGCATGAAGGTCGGGAACTGAACGGTAAGCCGGCGGGGAGGGCGAGGGTGGAATCGCCGCCACAAATATGCAAAGAATTGCCGAGTAACCAGTGGTAACCCGCGCCAAATAAGGCATTTCAGGGCATCGCGATTTGGTACGGGCCGTGCTTTTGCATAGGGTGGAGAAGCTCACAAGCGCGGCCCGAGCCGCGATGATCGCTTGCTCCGTAAGAGGGAGAAATGGCGATGAAGACGACCCTATTTGTTCTCAGCATGTTTTTTGCGACGGCCGCATTGGGCCAACAGTTTGTGGGAGGTTACCTTAACGGGCAGCCGCAGCCTTATCATTCGCCGGAGCATCCACAGCACGCCTCGTATACGGCGATCGCGCAGGAGACAAGCCTGTATCCGAACACGGGGTATCCTTCGGCGCAGGGAGACCGTCCTGCATCGGATTTTCCGCAATTGCCAAGCCCGTCGCTGGGTGAGGTGGCGCGCGAACTCCGCCGGCAACATGCGCTGGTGAAGAAAGCGCCGGTGATCTGGGAGAACCAGTAAGTTGCACCTTTGACAGGAGTTTGTCCTAGCATCTGCTTTCCGATTTCTTTGTCCCACTTTCGCCCTCCCACCGACCTGATCAATCATTCCCAGGAGATTGCAATGAAAAAAACTGTTTTTGTGCTTTGTGTATTGCTGATTTCGGCTTCCGCGAGTTTTGCGGGGACGATTGGGAACGGAAGCCTGAAAGGCAACTATTCTTTCCAACTGGCGAACGCGCATTATGACTCGTGGTACGCGCAGATCACTTGTTACGATCAGCAAGGCAATCCATACACGGTGAGCGGGGGCGGGTCCAGCGTCGACAATCAAACCGTGCTTGGCGTGGTCACGTTCAATGCCAAGGGAGGCGTCACCGGCACCTACACCCAGTATGGGCAATTCGATCAGAACGAATCGAACGCGACGGTGCAGCTGAGTTGCACACCGGGACAGGGCAACAATGGCTATGCGGTTTATGACCCTGCGTCCACCGGAACTTTCACGGGAACTTACTCGGTGCAGCCGAATGGAACGGGCGGGATGGTTCTGAATCTTTCCAGCGGAGAGACTGTCTCGTTCGTAATTGAGTTGGCGGGAACAGCGGCAGTCCGAAGCACGGTTTTCATGACGCAGTACGATTCCAACTACAGGGTAGAGATCTCCGGCACCGCGATTTTGCAGTAATTTGACGGCGAGCCATGGGCTACGAGCGGAGTGACGCTCGCAGCCCGGAGCCGCTAAGCTAAGATTGTTTGCCAGCACGCGCGCTAGCCGGCTGGGCCCACCGTTTCGCGCGGGCGACTCTTCTTTCGTGCGGCGGTTCCACTGCGTCTGCACTCCGAATATCCTATTCCGCATCTATATTGCGCATTCCATATTCCGCATCCCATACTCCGCATACCATACTCCGCGTACCAGGCCGCGCTTCCGGTTTCGCGAAAATGGTAGTCTAAGAAGAAAGTGGAATGACGATCCTGATCTTCACTGCTGCGGTCGCGTGCGTGTCATTGGCGGCCGGACTTCTTGGGGCGCTCACCGGGTTAGGCGGCGGAGTGGTGCTGGTGCCGCTGCTCACGATTTTGTTTCACGTCGATATTCGCTATGCGATTGGAGCGTCGCTGGTCTCGGTGATTGCGACCTCGTCGGGCGCGGCGGCGGCGTACGTGAAGGAGGGGATTTCCAACATTCGCATTGGAATGTTTCTGGAGATTGCTACCACGCTGGGCGCGCTACTCGGGGCGTTTCTCGCCACTTGGATGCCGACGCGGGCGATTGCGTTAATTTTCGGGATCGTGCTGCTGTACTCGGCGTATCTTTCGCGCAAGCCGCGGCCGGAGGCGCAGAGGAATCTTCCGCCGAATGAACTGGCGACGCGGCTGCGCCTGAATGGCAGTTTTCCCGACCTCGAAGGGCAGCGCACATACAACGTGCAGAATGTGCCGACCGGGTTCGGCCTGATGTTTGGCGCGGGAACGCTGTCCGGGCTGTTGGGGATCGGGTCAGGCGCGGTGAAGGTGCTGGCGATGGACCAGGCGATGCGCATCCCGTTCAAGGTTTCGACCACGACCAGCAACTTTATGATCGGCGTAACGGCGGCGGCGAGCGCGGGCGTGTATCTGAGCCGCGGCTATATCGATCCGGGCCTGGCCATGCCGGTGATGCTGGGCGTGCTGGCGGGGTCGCTGGTGGGCACGCGCATTCTGGTGAAGGCGGAGACGAAATCGCTGCGGCTGGTGTTCAGCATTGTGATTCTCGTGCTGGGGTTGCAGATGCTGTATCAGGGACTGATGGGGAAAATCTGATGCCGAGTTCCGGGACGCATTCATCGCATGAATTTCGGCCGCAGCCGTGGCGCGACCGGCGCATGGAAATTATTCTCGGGAATCTGTTGCGCACCGGCGTGCTGATTTCGGGGGCGGTGGTGCTGTGGGGCGCGTGCATTTATCTTTACCGCCATGGTCATGAGATGGCGAATTACAAGATATTTCGCGGCGAGCCATCAGACTTCCGGACGATTCCCGGGGTGCTCCGCAGCGTGGCGGGCGGGCATGGGCGGGGGTGGATTCAACTGGGATTGCTACTGCTGATTTCGACGCCAATCGCGCGCGTCGCCTTTTCCATTGTAGGCTTCACCATCGAGCGCGACCGCATGTACGTGGCGTTTACGGTAATTGTGCTGGCGATATTGCTCTATAGCCTGCTCGGGTCGGGATTCACGTTCTAGCGCTCAGGCGAGGATGGAATCGTCGAGGCGGTCGCGGCGATAATCGGCGACGGCATTGAGGAAGGCGACGATCAGAGGATGAGGAAGGTCTTCGCGCGAAGAGAGCTGCGGCTGAAATAGCGTGGCGATGAAAAAGTGATGCGCGGGCGATTCGATGGCGCGGCACTCGCCCTGCGGACCGCGCGCCACGATGGGAAAGCCGGCCTCCATCGGGGCCCATTCGAAGTCGGGATTCAATTCATAATTGCAGAAAAATTCTTCCGCGATGGTTTCCTTGTCGCCATAGAAGGCGGCAAGGTGCGAGCCGGGGCGGAGATGGATTTCGGGGTCGAGGCCGGAAAGCCGGGGCGCGCCGGACGCGCGATTAGGCAGGGCGCAGGCGACGGGATAAATGACGATGTTCTTGGCGTGAGGAGCCTCCTCGGCGGTAGTGGCATCGCGGATGCCAAGCACGTTGCGCGCGCATTCGATCACAGTGTATTGAAAGCCGCCGCAGGTGGCGAGGAATGGGCGGTTGTAGACGCGCGCGAACTCAATTCCCTTGAGCATGCCGTCAAAACTCTTGTAGGGACTGCCCGCCGAAGCCCACAGGCCATCGTAGGAATCGAGAAGGGTGGCGGCATCCGGGGCGAGGAGCGACGGCGTTGGCAGCCATGCGGATTCGACCGGGATGGCAAGCTTGCGCGCGGCGTGCTGAAGCGAATCGTTGGTCGCGTGATGGGAGCGGAATTCAGGGTTGAAGTCGCCGAGAATGCCGATGCGAAGAGGCTCGGGCGCCGCGGTCATCTGGGGAGCATTTTAAATCAGAGAGGCGAGTTGACGTACATGTTCACCGCAGAGTCATCGAGAAAATCTATGGCGGTAAGGTCAAGACGATTGCGCGGGGATGAGATCGGCGGGATTGTCAGTGGGCCAAGTGGAGGCTGCGCAAAAGCAAAAGAACGTAGAAACCGATGGCGGCGAGGGTGGAACCGCCAACAACCATCGCGATGGATTTCCAGCCGAGAGAGTTGATGAGCTCGGACTGGCCGTGGCAGGAGATGACGAAGGTCGCGGCGGCGTCGCCCTTGGCTATGGTTAGAGATGGGGCGCGGGAGTTGGTGGGGGCAGCGAGGTTCGAAGGCGCGCTGCGCGGCGAGGATTGATCTCTCTGGCCGTTTGCGGCGGCGGAAGTCACGACCGGGGCGAGTGATGAAGCCGCATCAAGCTGCTTGTACTTTGTGGGGCTGACTGCATCGGTTGCGGTGAGCGGAAGCGCGTCGGCGACCGAGTTCCAGAGGTCAGGCTTGACCAGGCCGGCGCGGGTGAGGGCGGCGGCGATGGTCGACTGCTGTGACATGTGCCGCGCCAAACCGGGCATGGGGCCGGAGGAAAGGCGGACGACCTCGGGATGCGAGGCGGACGCGCTGGCGGCGGGCGACCGCGTTTGCACGTCGGGGGAGTGTTCCGCGGCCGATGTGGCGACATTCACATCCATGTCGGCCTCGTTCATCCCGCTCACGTCAGTGCCGCTCACGCCCATGCCGGGATTCACGACCACGGTTCCGGCGATGAAGACGGGAGTTTCCGGCGCGAGAGAGAACTCTTCGACGCGGGTCGGGCAATTCGGGTTAAGCCCGTGGCGGTCGAGAAATGTGAAGACGTCTTCGGAGACCTTCCATTCGGTCAATGAAAGTGTCTGGAAGCCGAGTTCCTGGCGGAGATTGCGGTGCAGGTCGAGGTCGGCGCGAGCGGGATCGACGGGCATGCGGCCGGTGGAATCTTCAATGAAGAAAGGGACATGATCCGTATCTTCGGCGACTTTCTTCCATTGTTTATTCCAGCCGTTTCCGGTCCGCTGCCAAACCAACGTTCGATAAGCGAAACAACTCCGACCGGTGATGGGAGCGGCGAGCGTGCGCGCGCCCATAGCCATGCCGGATAAAGCGGCAAGACCTGGAGAGGCGCCGGCGATGGTGGATTCGGGAATGCGTTCAAGCGCGCGTTTGCGGGCGAAGAAGAGCAGTCCGCGGAGGAGGAAGAAAATCCCCGCGCCGGTGGTAAACAGCGCCATGAAGACGATACGGGTAAAGGAGAACATGGGCCGATGGAGCAGGTCCACGGGAGGCCCGGGAACCCACCCTTCAGCATAAAGAACGCACCCTTGAACAACGATGGAAAAAGGGGCGGTGCGCGCTTACGGAGGTAACGGGCCGCCGGGAAAAGTTCGGCGATCCCATTCGGGCACTCGCGCAGTGGTGTTCGAACAGGAGACATGCGAGGGGTCGAGGGAACGCTTGAAATTATTCCCTTGGTAACCGGAGGACGCAGAAAAATGGTCGTTATTTTCCGAATCGGCGCGGCGGGATGACCTTGGTAATTGGGGCGGGTGGGAACGCGTTGCTGCCGGTTGCAGTGAAACCTAGAATCGAGACGGGTCCCTCTGTCTCGGACCGTCTTCATGCCGGAAATCCCCAATCGTTCGGAGATCGCGCGCCGCATCGAAAAAGCGGAAAAGCTGTTGCAGAAGGGCAAAACCGGCGAAGCCCTCACGGAATACCTCCAGGTCATCAAGGACGATCCCGACAACGACAATGTGCGGCAACTCTCGGCCGATTTGTGCCTCTCGGTGAACCGGGGCGCGCTCGCGGTGCAACTTCTGGGCGAGCTATTTGAACGGCAGATTGCGGCGGCGGATGCGACGCGAGCCAGCCTGACGTACAAAAAACTGGCGCGCTATGCGAATCCCACGTGGGAGCAAAAAGTTCGATTCGGGCAGCTGCTGGAGCGTTCGAACAAGAAGCTGGCCATTGGAACCTATGAGAACGCGCTCGAAGATTTGCGGCGGCAAGGGCGCAAAGAAGAGACCTTGCTGGTGCTGCGTCGGATCGTGAGCCTGGAGCCGACGCCGGCGAATCACCTGCGCAGCGCGGAATTGTCGGCCGAACTGGGCGAGCATGAGATGGCGGCGGAGTCGTATCTGCGGCTGGCGGAACTGGCGGAAAGCGCGGGCGAGAAGGGCAGCCCATACTGCGAGAGCGCCTACGCGGAGAATCCATCGGACGAGAAGATTGCGGCCGCGTACGGAAAAAGTCTGCTGATGCGCGGCGACTCGGGGGCCGCGATTTTTGTTTTAGAACCGCTGGTAAATGCGGCTGCCACATCGCCGGAGCTGCGCGATTTGTATGCGCAGGCGTTGCTGGCGGCCGAGCGCTGCGTCGAAGCCGAGCCTCTGGTGTGGGAGATGTTTGAACGGAATCCGGCCCGTATTCACCAGGTGGTGAACCTGATCGGAAAGATGATCGACTGCGAACTGGATGCGCAGGCCGTAACCCTGGCGCGCAAGCTGGAAGTCTTTCAGCGGCGGCGCGGCGAACGGCGCTCATTCATTGCGACCATGCAGGAAATTCTGGCGACGCACCGGCCGACGGTCGAGATGCTGGAATTTCTGGCCGAACTGTTCAACGCGTCGAACCGCGAGGCCGATTACGCGCAGGCGCTGGTGAAGCTATTCGATCTTTATTGCACGAAGCACGATTACCAGAAGGCGGGCGAGTGCCTGGACCGCGCGGCGGAGGTCGATCCCTACGAGCCGGGCCATCAGAAGCGCGTGGAGATGCTGAGGGGAAAAATCGACGATCAGCGATTCAAAGTGATTGCGGCGCGCTTTACGACGGTGAAGAAAGAGGAACCGGCGGTACGGGCGGCGGAGCCGACGCTGGGAGCCGCCGCCTTGCAGGACCTGATGCTGCAAGCGGAAATCCTGGTGCAGTACGGGATGCGGTCGAAGGCGATCGAGCGCATTCAGCGCATCCAGGAGCTGTTTCCGGGCGAAGAGCAGCGCAACCTGGATTTGCAGAAGCTCTACCTGTCAGCCGGCATTGACCTGCAACCGGCGAGGCCAGTGGCGCCGGCGAGCGCGGTCGCTCCGGCGGCGCCCGCGGCGGAGGCGAGCGACGTAAGCAGCTTCGCGAAGGTCGCCGAGATTACGCGCAAGCTTTATCCCCAGGGCAACGCGGAAGGCGTGTTGAGGACCGCGGCGAATGAAATTGGCGAAGGGTGGCGAACGTCGCGGTGCATCGCGGCGTTGCGGAAGCCGGGACTGCCGCCGTCGAGTGTGCAGGAGTATCACGCCGACGGGCTGTTGCCGGTGAGTTCGGCGGCGCTGGTCAGCGTGGTGGAAACTTTGCAGGACCTGGCGGTGGCGCGGGGAACGGTGACGATTACGGACGCGAGCAACGCTCCCGAGTTGCTGAGCGTGCGGGCGGCGATGGAGGAATCGCAGATTCAATCGCTGCTGGCCGTGCCGCTGACGGAAGGCAACGATCAGATGGGCGTGCTGATTCTGACGCAGAATGCGACGCGAACGTGGCAGGCATCGGAGACACTGGTAATCCGAACGCTGACCGACCAGGTGGTGATTGCGCTGAACAACGTCGGACTGCGGCGGCTGGTGAATAATCTTTCCGTGACCGACGAGAAGTCGGGGCTGTTGAAGCGCGCGTCGTATCTCGACCTGCTCCAGGCGGAGACGCGGCGCGGACTGCAACAGGGGACGGCAGTCACCATTTTGCTGATGCACTTTGGCCGGCGCCATAATCTGGTGAAAGACCATGGCGAAGCTGCCGTAAACCAGATGATGGACCAGATCGGGCAGTTGTTTGCGGCAAACATTCGATCGAACGATCTGGCGTTTCGCTATGAGGCGACGACGGTCGCGCTCGTGCTCGGCGACACTGGAGAGAAAGAAGCGCTGTTGGCGGTGGAAAAGTTGCGGCGGCTGCTGAAAGAAGTGCGGCTGCCGGGCCGAGAGCATTCGGTGGAATTCTGCGCCGCTCTGGCGCAGGCCGTGATGCGGCAACACTACGATCCGGTGGATATTGTAACCGAGGCCATCAACCGCGCCGAGCACGCGCTGGAACTGGCGATGGTGCAAGGGCCGGGAAAAATCGTCTGCCAGGCGCCGCAGTTAAGTGCGGCTGCGGTGGCATAGGCCGCAGCGCGCCGTTTCCCGGGCAGCCACCGCCCCCCAGATTCCGGGCATTTTGGCGGTTTTCCCTTGCTTTGCCCCTCTTTTCGCCCCACAATTGACAAGTTTTTTACAACTCCTTGACATGCGCTTGCCAGGACAGGCGCATAGTTGAGGGCCGTGGGATGTATGCGATCCCATGAAATCGACCCGAAATTTCGGAGGACCAAATGCGACCGAGCACGCTCGTTCCGCGTCTTTCCCTGTTTTCACTGACCACGGTGTTCGCTCTTGCCACCATGCTCTGCGCTTCCATGAATGCGGCGGCGCAGGCGGGGCAACTCGACTCCAGCTTTGCCAAGGGAGGCATCTTTGCCACCGCTAATAATCTGACGACCGCCAACGCGATCGCCATCCAGAGCGATGGCAAAATCGTCATCGCCGGAGCCGAGATTGTGAACAACGCCTACACCGATACGCTGATTCGCCTGAACACCGACGGCTCGCTCGACACGAGCTTTGGCACGGGAGGCGTTGACAACATCACGCCTCCGGGCAGTCCCTATGCGGTGTTCGGCTTCTTCGGGCTGGCGATCCAATCCGATGGCAAGATTGTTGCGGCCGCGGCCGCGGCGAACACGTCGGGGTTGATTGCGCAGGCGGCGCGGGTTGAGACCAACGGCAGCCTCGATACCTCTTTCGGCAGCGGAGGCTTCACGTCCGCGATCACGGTTCCGGTGAACATCTCGGGGAATATTGCGCTGCAAGCGGACGGAAAGGTTCTGTTGGCGGCGGGAACGGGCAACCCGAGCGTGATGGCGCGCTTCACGACGAGCGGCCAATTCGATACAAATTTTGGCGGCGGCAGCGGGCTGATCAGCCTGACGAACGCAGGCCCGACGCAGATTGCGGAGGAAAAAAACGGAAAGATACTGGTTGCATCCGGCGAGGCTTCGAAACTGGTATTTCAGCCGCAACCTGTGGCGCAAGCCGGCAGCATCAGCCGCTACAACTCGAACGGGACTGTGGATACAACGTTCGGGGCCGGGGGAACAGCGGCGTCCGTGGCCTCGGCGTCGGCTTTGCTGCTGCAAGCCAACGGCGACATTGTGGTGGCGGGCGCAATCACGAGCAAGCTAAGTGCGCCGCCGGCGGCAAACGATGTCGGTTTTGGAATCGTGCGCTATAGCGGCAATGGGATGATCGACAAGAAGTTCGGTACGGGCGGAGTCGCGATGGTGGACCTGGGGCCGAATGCCCCGACTTCGGCTGCCTACGCGGTCGCGCTCCAGACGGACGGCGCCCTGGTGGTGGCGGGAGCGGCGGGAGGCGCGATCGTTGGCAACAACCTCGCATCCTCGTTCGGACTGGCGCGCTTCACGAGCGCCGGCGTGCTCGACAGTACGTTTGGATCGAGCGGGACGGTGATCACCACGGTGGCGAGCGGACAGTATTCCTGGGTGACGGGCCTGGCGATCCAGAGCGACGGCAAAATCGTGGCTTCTGGCACGTCGCAATTCAGCAACTTCAACGACAACGCGTATGTGGCGCGGTATTTGGCGCAGTGAATTAGTTTTGCAGCCGGACCCGTGTAGTTCCACCGGCGAGGAGGGGCGCTACTTCGCGGCGCCCTTGCCTGCCGGTTGCAATCGTTCGAAGGCTTCCTCGGCCCGGCTCAACGCTTCCTGCACGTTTTCGCAGATATTTTCTTTTCCCACGAACGCTTCGAATTCGGTCTCCTGAATGAGCCGCATCGGCTGCTCACGCGCACCGCAGAGAATCAGCGCTCGGCCGGAGGCTTTTAATTTTTTTGCGACCTCCTCGAGGGCGAACAGTCCCGTGGCGTCGAGCGCGGTCATGTTGCGCAGGCGCAGAATGACGACGGGCGGAAGCTTGTGCATGTTCTCGGTAACCACGTCAATCTTGTCGGTCGCGCCGAACAGAAATGGGCCGTGGATGCGGAAGATGGTCGCGTAATACGGAATGTCTTTATCTTGCAGAATGTGGACGCGGCCGTCTTCGACGTAATCGTCGGTGACCTGCTGGACGGTGGTGGTGGCGGCAACGCGGCTGATAAAGAGCAGCGCGGCGAGGATCATACCGGCTTGCACCGCGACGGTGAGGTCAGCGAACACGGTGAGCGCGAACGTGACGAGCCACACGCTGATGTCGGTTTTGGTGAGCTCGAGCAAGGCTGGAATTTCGAGCCACTCGCCCATGTTGTACGAGACGACCATCAGAATGCCGGCGAGCACGGCCATGGGAACAAAACGCACCCAGTGCGACGCGAACAAAACGATCGCCAGCAAAGTGAGCGAGTGAATGACTCCGGCGACCGGCGTCTGTGCGCCCGCCCGAATGTTGGTCGCCGTGCGCGCAATCGCGCCCGTGGCGGGCAATCCGCCGAACATGGGTGAGACGATGTTGGCCACGCCCTGCGCTACCAGTTCGACGTTGGGATTGTGGCGGTCGTTGGACATGCGGTCGGCGACCACCGCGGACATGAGCGACTCGATAGCGCCGAGCATGGCGACTGTGAGCGCGGGGCCGAGCAGGCCGTGAATGAGGTCGGCGCGGAAGACGGGAATTTCGAAGTGTGGCAGGCCGCTCGGGATTCCACCGAATCGGCTGGCGATGGTTTCAACCGGAAGCTTGAAAACGGCAACGACAATCGTGCCGAGAACCATGGCGACAATTGCGCCCGGGATGCGGATGGAGATGCCGCGGCAAATCACGATGATGGCGACCGTGCCCACGGCCAGGAGCGTCGCCTCGATGGAAACGGTGTGGAAGCTGAGCGCGAGCGCTTCCATGCGCTGCCAGAAAACGCCGGGAACTTTATCGAGATGCAGGCCGAAGAAATCTTTGACCTGCGTGCTGGCGATGAGGATGGCGATGCCGTTGGTGAAACCGATGACGATGGGGCGCGGGATAAATTTGACGGCCGCACCCATGCCGGTCAAGCCCATAACCATCAAAATGAAGCCCGCCATGACCGTACACATGAACAGGCCTTCAATACCGTGGAGCGCGACGATTCCAGACACCACCACCACAAAAGCGCCGGTGGGGCCTCCAATTTGCGTTTTCGATCCGCCCAGCACGGAGACGATGAAACCGGTCACAATGGCGCAATAGATTCCGGCTTGCGGTGTAAGGCCCGAAGCGATGGAGAACGCCATGGCGAGCGGCAGGGCGACCAAACCCACGGTGATGCCGGCCACCAGGTCGTGCAGAAACTTTTTCAGGTTGTAGTCGCGCAGGCAGAGAATTGACTTTGGGAGCCAGCGCTCGTCGAGTAGTGCATGGGCCATGGGAACTTGCAATTATCGCAGGTGGGCGGCGGCGTTCGTAGTACCCGAAGGTGTCGCTGGTTTAGCGGACGGGGAAGGCCGCGAAGATGGAGTGTGGCGCGGAGAGGAGAATCCGCGCCACATTTTTTGTTTGACGCAACGCCGGCGAGGGCGCACGCGCCACACGTCATCTTTCCGAAACAGAGCTCCAAGACAGAGCCCACGATCTTTCTAGAACATATTCCACAAATACTGGTTGTAGACCTCATGGTGGAACTGGACTTCGGCGGCTTTGACGACGGCTCCGAGCAAGCGCGGGCAGCGGTCGGCGGAGGCCTGCTTCAAGTCGGCGTAGCGGCCCTTCACATCTTCGCCGAGAAGCGTCGAGGTCCAGTCCGCGTTCCGGAAATTGTCGATCGCGGTATAAATGTTGTCGGGCAGATAGCGTTCCTTGCCCGCACGCAGGTCTTTGATCTTCGCGGTCGTGCCTTCCAGGCCGGTTTTGAAGATCGAATACATCACCAGATATGGATTGGCATCGGGAGCAACGGCCCGCACCTCGGTGCGCATGCTGCGCTCGTTGCCGATCGGGATGCGGATCATCGCGCCGCGATCCACCGCCGAAGCTTTCAACTGGTTGGGCGCTTCGAAATGCGGATCGAGGCGGCGATAGGCGTTCACGCTCGAGTTGAACACCAGGCACAGATCGTTGCCGTGGGTCAGGATGCGGTCCAGGAAGTCCCAGCCGAACTTGCTCAGTTTTTCTTCGCCTTTCGGATCCCAGAACAAGTTCTTGCCGTTCTTGCTTACCGAGACGTTGGTGTGCATGCCGCTGCCGTTGACGCCCACCACCGGCTTGGGCAGAAAACATGCCGTCAAACCCATGTTGCGCGCGACCTGGCGGCAGACGAGTTTGTAGAGCTGGATGTGATCGGCGGCGGCGACCACTTCCGCGTAGTTGTAATTGATTTCGAACTGCGAGGGCGCGACCTCGGGGTGATCCTTTTCGTTCTGGAAGCCCATGGCCCGCTGCACTTCGGCTACGGTGTCGATGAAGGTGCGCAGCGGATCGCCCGGCAGCGAGTGATAGTACCCGCCGGTGTTGACGTATTCGAACTTGCCGGTTTCGTGGTAGCGGCGTTCGGCGTCGGAACCAGCGAACAGAAATCCCTCAATTTCATTGGCGGCGTTCATGGTATAGCCGTGCTTTTTGTGCAGACCGTCGGCAAAAAGCTTCAGCATGCTGCGGATGTCCGCGTTGTACGGTCCGCCGTCCTTGTCAATGACCTCGCCGAACACGAGCACCTTGCCGGGGCCAAAGACGTCGGCGGGCGCCCAATAAAACGCGGCCCAGTCGATGCCCAGACGCAGATCGCTTTCGCGCTGCGCCGTGAAGCCCCGTATCGAGGAGCCATCAAAGGTCAGGTTTTCGTAATTCTTGAGCAGGAACTTCTTGTCGTAGTCCAGCATGTGCAGCCGGCCTTCGAGATCGCTGAACAGTACGGTCAGCGCCTTAATGCGCTTCTCGTCGGTCAGATACTTCAGCCGGTCTTCACGAATTTTGTCGGGGGCAACGCGGTCCAGGCGCTGCTTCTTCGACTTCAGATTCATCTCTTCCAGTTCGTCGTAGGGGATTGAGAGAAAGTTGCGCAGTTCAGTTGACATGCCTCTCCTCTTTTTAAAAACAGCGTTCTAAGAAATGTTGGTGCATAAAACCAGCGTTCGGGGCCGAGCCCGGAAATCCCATTGGGCATGGAGGAACACAATAAGGTAACGCTTGCGGGGGAATGAAACAAATAGAAATCGATTATGGAGGCGATTAGGGGGAATTTATTGGCCGGATGCAGCGGGAATGGTGCAACTAGCGGGTGGTTCCGAAATGATGATTGGAATTCGTGAAATAATCGCAATCCGAGGAAAAAAGTTTGACGTGCTCGATTTGTGAGATTCGGAAGGAAAAGCGATTCTGCCCGGCGGTGCATGGGAGGATATGCGCGCAGTGTTGCGGGGAACAGCGCGAGGTCACGTTAGACTGCCCGAGCGATTGCGTGTATTTGCGGCAGTCACGCGAGCATGAAAAGCTGCGCACCGTCGATGACGTGGACCCGGCGGCGATGTTCTCAGAGATCGAGATTCCAGAACATTTTTTGCATGAGCACAAAGAGTTGATTATGGGACTTAGTTTTGCGCTGGCGAACAGCGCGCGGGCGGGAAGTGGGCTGGGGTCGTCGATCGCAATCATGCCCGATGGCGCGGTTGGAAATCGTACGCTGATGGACCGCGATCTGATTGCCGCGCTCGGTTCTCTGGTCAAGAGTTATCGCACGCTGGTCGAGTCGAGCCTGATTTACGAGGAGTCAACGGCGAACCTCTTGCAGCAGAAAGTCGCCGCCGAAGTCGAGAGCATGGTAAAAGAATTCCGCGACGAAGAGACGAAACATCTGGGGTACTCGCGGCTCAAGGACTCGGATGTGCTGAAGGCGCTGGTGTTCTGGCTGCGCATGGGATTGACGCGCACATCAGGCCGCCCCAAGTCGCGTGCGTTCGTAGATTTTCTGCTCAGCCAGTTTCCGGCAGAGGAATCGGGCATTGCCGCCCCGGAAGATGCGGCAAGCCGCATAATTCTGCCGTAAGACAGTCCTGCCGAGTGAACAGGGGGTCCAGGCATGGCCCGGCGCCACACAACCGCTCTCACCAAACAACTCCCATTACACATCACACGCGGCGGACGATTTGGCCTTCTTCCAGCGTGTTGAGCAGTTCGGCGACGGTTTTATTGAGCAGCGGGTGAAGCGCGTTGGGCGCGATCTCGGCGAGCGGCGCGAGCACAAAGCGGCGTCGATGCATGGCGGGATGGGGAACGTTAAGTTTCGGCTCGGCAATAACGCGACCACCGAACAGAAGCAGATCGATGTCGATTTGGCGGGGGCCCTTGTCGCGGAGCCGCAGCCGGCCCATTCCGGCCTCGATGGCGAGCGCAAAATTCAGCAGGTCGCGGGGACTTCTGCAGGTTTCGATGGCCAGCGCGCAATTCAGAAACCAGGGCTGGTCGGCGAGTTCGACGGGCTGCGTCTCATAGAAGCCGGAGACCGCGCACAGGGAGCCGGCGGCTTTGAGCTGTTCGATGGCCGCGCGCAAGTTCGCTGCGCGGTCTCCCATGTTTGCCCCAAGCGAAAGATAAGCAATTTCCGCCACGCCGTCAGTTTCGCGGGGATGCGCCGTGGAATCCACTAAAAAGTCTTCGCGACGTTGTCGATTGTGGTGTTACTCAATCGGGGTCGCGCTTGAGAGTGCGCAGTAATGACAAAGCGTCTTCCATGGCCTGACGTTCCGCGTAGTGGTCCGTGCTGCCGGCAATTGCGCGCAAACGATCGGAGATCGCCGTCTCCGCGGCAACGATGCGCTCGCGCAATTTGTCGCGATCAAGTTCAACCAGAACCTCCCGGTAAGTCTCCTGCCATTCCCCGTATCGGATAACTTTGCTCATTTCGTTTTCGCTTGAGAGTTGCAAAGTCAGGCGCCCCTTTCGTTCTTTCGCGACGGAGGCAAACGGCCGAGTTTGAAACGGCCCGGTGAAATCGTTGGCGTCACGCTGTCGCGATCGTCGAGGTGCTTGGCGGGAACGTACTGGTTGGCAATCTTCTTCACCAGAGCAACCGGAACTTGCTCAAAATGGGTTTTTGACTTTCGCATTTGCAAATCAACCTTCTATCGTGTCTCACAGTAGCAGGCGGGAAGCGATACGGGTCATATGGTTAGGAAAACGTTAGTTCTCTTTAGCATGGGTCCAGGCCCTGAAATAACGGAACCGGGATGGCGATTGGTTTTACGGCAAGGCGCGCGCTCCCGTTACAATTTTTTACTTGCACGGTTCAATACTTCCATTTTACGATAACGCGACGTTACGTTAACGTATTTGTAAAGAAACAAGGAGTGCCCGATGAGCCCGCGACCCCACAGTGTCCCCATGAATTTCAACACCATGGCGCAAATGGACGTCCCGCAAGGCCGGAACGGAAAACACAAACTGATCGTCACCCGAATTCTCTCCGATCTCGACCAGTTAAAAGATGGCGTTGCGCTCAAAGTGCCCCTGGCCGATCTTGCCGAGAGCAAAGAGAAGGTTCGTGCCGCGTTGAATCGCGCAACCCGCAAAGAGGGACGCAACGTCGCCACCGCCACCGACGCCAATTACTTATACATCTGGAACGAAAACCAGTAGCGCGGTACAAGGGGACTTCCGTCGGCGCGCGACAACCGCGTTATCCGTGGCCGTAGTAAAGTAGTGGGCCGGCAACGGAGCCGGCACAGTCTCTGGTTCTTTGAAACCTCTGAAACCTTGAAACCTGCATCGAGGCGAATCAGGGTACCCGCCGCGATTCCCTTGCCCTTCGATCCTCCGTCATATCGCCAACTCATGCGGTAATCTGCAAAAGAGGTAATCTGCAAAAGATGCGCTTGCTGCGCTTTTTCCGGCCCTCGCATCAGCACACCGCCTTTTCGGCGACGGTGCTGCTGATGGGCACCATCACGCTTTCGCGTGGGGTCGGATACATTCGCGAGGCCTATATCGCCTACGCTTTCGGCGCGGGCCAGCAAACGGACGCCTACGTTGCCGCATTCACACTGCCCGACTGGCTCAACTACATCGTCGCCGGAGGCTCGGCTGCCATCACCTTCATCTCCATCTACACGCGCTTCCTCGCCGAAAAGCGCGAAGCCGATGCGCGGAAGACCTTCTCCATCATCATCACGGTGATGACGACCGTCCTCGTCTTCGGCACCATCGTCGCCGAGGTGTTCACGCCGCAGTTCGCCGCCTGGATGTTCCACGGCTTTACGGCTGACCAGTTACAGCTCTGCGTCCATCTCACGCGCATCCTGCTCCCCGCGCAAATTTTCTTCTACGTGGGCGGAGTCGTCTCCGCCGTCCTGCTCTCCCACCGCCTGTTTCTGCTGCCCGCGTTTGGCCCGCTCATCTACAACGTCTTCATCATCGCCGGCGGAGTTGCCGCCGGCCGCCAGTTCGGCATCGCATCGCTCGCGTACGGCGCGCTCATCGGCAGCGTGATCGGTCCGTTCCTCGTCAACGCCTTCGGCGCGGCAAAAATCGGCACCGGTTATCGCCCGTCATTCGAGATCAACAATCCCGCCTTCCGCGAATGGGTGCGCCTCTCCATCCCGCTCATGCTCGGCGTCTCGCTCGTGGCCGCCGACGACTGGATTCTGCGCTACTTCGCCTCCAGCGGCATCGGCGACATCGCCCGCCTGAACTACGCCAAGCGCCTCTTCGCCGTCCCCATCGCCATTCTCGGCCAGGCCACCGGCCAAGCCTCGCTTCCCTTCTTCTCGCGCCTGTTCGGCGAAAAAAAATTCGAGGAATTCGCCGCGACCGTCAACGCCTCCGTCTATCGCATCACCGCGGCTTCCCTGCTGCTCACTGGCTGGATGATGGCCATCGCCGTCCCGCTGATCGATCTCGTTTACCGCCGCGGCCAATTTACCTTCGCCGACTCCCAGTCCACCGGCATCTACTTCTTCTGGTTCTCCCTCTCGCTCGCTCTCTGGGCAAGCCAGTCGCTGTATGCGCGCGCGTTTTACGCCTCGGGCAACACGCTCACGCCCATGGTGGCGAGCAGCCTGATCACGCTGGCCTCGCTGCCCATCTACGCGCTGCTGTTTCGCACGCTCTCGGTCACGGGATTAGCAATCGCCTCCGATCTCGGCATCACCGCCAACGCGGTCGTGATTGCGCTGCTGCTGCACGTGCGCGGTCTGGTCCCGCTCGGCGGTCTGCATTGGAAGGAACTGGGAAAGGCCGGCGTGATCGGCGTAGTTTCGGGTGGATTAAGTTATGAAGTGATGCACACCGTCGCGCTCAACGGCAGCCGCACCGCCGATGTGTCCGCGCTCGCCATTGGCTCCCTCACCTGGGCCGCTGCGGTCGCGGCCGGCCTGTGGCTCCTCGGCTCCGACCTGCCACGCGATCTCCGTCGCAAGAGGACTGCCACGTTCCCGCGCGTGGCCGAGGGGCAAACGGAAGAGACGATGTCTGCGGGAACCGAGCCCTAAGAACAAAGGGCATCCCGAATGTCGAGATGCCCACTATTTCGCGACGCGCGATTAGTGAACGACTAGCGAATAGCTGCTTCTACGCTCTCACCGCGACCACCGGCTCTTGAGGCATCGAGGCCGCCACGGCCTTCGGCTCTTCCTGCTTTCCGCTGCCCTTGCGGATGTCGATCCCGCCCTTGAAGAACGCTCCGTCTTCAATCGAGATGCGCGCTGCCACCACATCACCTGTTAATGACCCGTCACTGCGAATGTCGACGCGGTCGCTCGCCGTAAGATTGCCGCGCACTTTGCCCAGCACCACGATCTCGCGCGCATTGATGTTCGCCGCCACCACGCCATTCCGCCCGACCGTTACGCGGTTGCCCGACAGGTTAATCGATCCCTCGACCCGCCCGTCAATGTACAGGGATTCCGAGCCGGTCACCTCGCCCTTAATCACCAGCGACTTGCCAATCGTGGCCTGGTCCGAGGTGGTCGTCGTCACGGGCCGCGGCGCAGCAGCAGGTTCAATCGCCAGGGGGGAAGTCGGCGCGTTCGATGCGCTCGGACGTTCCGGCTCTGCTGGCCGTCCAGGGGTCGCAGGTTGATTCGTAGGCTTCCACATTGTGCTCAAAATCCTTTCCTCTTAATGGATTGACATCCACCGCCGCATTTCGGTGGCCAAATCGATTCTACTCCGGTGTCAACCCCCAAGTACTGTGGAAATCCCAGTTTTCGTAGGTCCTTTCCTGATTCGGGCCTCTCCGCCCACCTTCCACCAAGCCCCGTCACCGCAAATCTCAACCCCCACAACCACGTAATCATTTCCACCCACGCGACCAATTTTTCTCGCCCGTCTCTCCGATTTTTCATTCCCCGTTGCCGCGCCGAGGGTTTCGATCCGCAATCTGACCTCTAACCTCTAACCTCTGCAATCGCTTTTCACCTCTGATCTCCGACCCGCCCCGCTCACGGTAAGATGAAGCGCGGAGAACTTCGGCGCATCTGTCCAGCAGGAGGATTCATGACCGCACTTCTTTCCACCATCGCCCGCCCCGAACCGGGAGAATACGATCCCTACTACAAGCGTTATATCGCGCTCGTCAAAACGGACGACATTGTTGCCACGCTCGAACAGCAGGCCGAGGAATCGCGCGCTCTTCTCGGGCCGCTCAGCGCCGAGCAGGCCGAATTCCGCTATGCCCCCGGCAAGTGGAGCGTCAAAGAAGTGGTCGGCCACCTCAGCGATACCGAACGTATCCTAAGCTACCGCGCATTGCGTATTGGCCGCGGTGACGCCACGCCCATCGAAGGCTTCGAACAGGATGACTACGTTCCGAACGGCAAGTTCGGCCAGCGCACAATGGCCGATTTGCTGGAGGAATTTAGGGCAGTTCGAAAGGCGACAATTCAGCTCTTCCGCCACTTCGACGCCCAGGCCGCGGCCCGCCGCGGCACCGCCAACCAGAAGCAAATCACCGCCCGCGCTCTCGGATTCATCATCGCGGGCCACGAACTCCACCACCGCCAAACCCTGCAAGAAAAGTATCTGAAGTAGATTGAGTAATTGTGTAATTTGATAATCGAGTAATTTCGTAATTTCTGTGCACGAAGAAGTTTGGTGGAACCCGGCAGCGTGCGGCAAGATATCTTCAAATTTACATAATTACGAATTTACAAAATCACCCAATGCTCTCCGATTCCTCCATCCTTCGCCACATCGCGCGCCAGCCTAAGAAGGCTGCGAGCCATAAGCAGTTGCTGCACGACCTCGGCGCGAGAGGCGACGCACGCCGCGAACTGACCGACCGATTGCAGGGTCTCGTTAAAAAAGGCGAGTTGCGGCAGGACGACGACGGCCGCTACACAATCCCGCAGGCGATTGCCAAGCCCGGACGCAACATGCTGGTCGGCCGTCTCTCCATGCATCGCGACGGCTACGGCTTCGTAATTCCCGATGCCGCCACGCTCGATCCAAGTCTGAAAGCGCGCCTCGCCGGCGATGTCTTCATTCCTCCGCCCGCCACCGGATCGTCCATGCACGGCGACCGAGTGCTCATTGAGGTAATGTCATTCCGTCCCGACGGCCGCGCCGAAGGCCGCATCGTTCGCTCCATTTCCAGGGCGCATCCCACCGTAGTAGGAATCTTCCACTACGACCGCCGCCACAACTACGTCAAGCCGATCGACGAAAAAGTAACGCAGGAAATCGTGATTCCCCCAGGACTGGAAATCCCAAAGTCCTCAGCGATCTCAGCGAACTCTGCGGTTAATCCAGATGCCGGCAGCGGCCAGAAATCGTCGGCAGGGAGCCAGTCCAAAGACCGCGTAATTGGCGACCAGGCCGCGCGGCACACCGGCTGGCAGGACCTCGAAGGCGTAGTGGTCGACGTCGAAATCACCGACTGGCCCAGTGCGACCCAAAATCCGCGCGGCCGCGTAGTCGAAATCCTCGGCGAAGAAAACGATTTCGGCGTCGATGTCGAAATCATGATCCGCAAATTCCATCTGCCCCACCGCTTCCCGCCCGAGGTCATCGAAGAGGCGCAGGCCTTGGCGGAGCAAGCAGAAAAAGACGGCGCGACTCGCGCTGACGAACTCCGTCATCGCCGCGACTATCGCGATCTGCCCATCGTCACCATTGACGGAGAAACCGCCCGCGACTTCGACGATGCCGTCCACGTGCGGCTCATGGAAAACGGCAACTACGAATTGCAGGTCCACATTGCCGATGTCGCGCACTATGTAACTCCGGGCTCCGCGCTCGACGAAGAAGCCCGCCTTCGCGGCACCAGCGTTTATTTTCCCGACCGCGCCGTCCCCATGCTGCCGCTCGAACTCTCCACCGACCTGTGCAGCCTGCGCCCGCACGTCGATCGCCTCGTGCTCTCCTGCACCATGGATATCGACCATCGCGGCGAAATCGTCGGCTATGAAATCAATGAAGGCGTAATCCGCTCCGCCGAGCGCATGACCTACACCGCCGTGAACGCGGTCATTGAAGGCGATGCCGAAGCTCGCAGCCGCTATGCCGCCCAGGTCGAGCACTTTGAGCGCATGCGCGACCTGGCGCAGATTTTGAACCGCAAGCGCGAGCGCCGCGGTTCCATCGATTTCGATCTGCCAGAGCCCATCATCGAGTTCGACGAATTCGGCCTGATGAAGAGCATCACGCGCTCCGAGCGCAACATCGCGCACCGCCTGATCGAAGAGTTCATGCTCTCGGCCAACGAATGCGTCGCGCATTATTTAGAAAACAAGCGCATCGCTTCGCTTTATCGAATCCACGAAAAGCCCGATGCCAAGCGCGTGTACGACTTCGAAGTCATCGCCGCCACCTTCGGCTATTCGCTCGGCGTGGGAGCGTTGCCCATCGAGCGGGTGCAACTCAAAGCCGACCGCCGCGCCGCCTACGGCACCGGCAAACGCGTGCGCCAGATTGAAGTTCCAAAAGAAGTCCACATCACGCCACGCATGTATCAGAAGCTGACCGCGAAAATTGCCGGCAAGCCGGAGGAAAGAATTCTCAGCTTCCTGATGCTGCGCTCGCTGAAGCAAGCGCGCTACTCGGAAGAAAATGTCGGCCACTTCGCTCTGGCCGCGACCACCTACACGCATTTCACCTCGCCCATTCGCCGCTATCCCGACCTGATCGTCCACCGCATTTTGAAGGAAGTGTTACGCGCCTCGCCAGAAAAAATAGACAGAGAAGTGCCAATAGGCACCGCCGAGTCTCCAATCCCTGGTCATCCTGAGCGGAGCGAAGGATCTCGTTCTAATCTGCTCAAAGGGGAAATGGAGGCTCCATCGCCCTGGTCCAAGCGTCGCGATCACGACGCGCATCAAAAATCCCTCGAACCGCTGGGCGGCCCAATCTCGATCGAAGAACTCCACGCCATCGCCGAAGAATCCAGCCAATCCGAGCGCCGCGCCGACGATGCCGAGCGCGAACTGATGGAATGGAAAAAAGTGAAATTCATGGAGCGCCGTATCGGCGAAGACTTCGACGGCCTCATCATCAGCGTGACCAAGTTTGGCCTCTTCGTAGAACTCACGGACCTATTCGTCGAAGGCCTCGTGCCGCTGAACACGCTGGCTGACGACCGCTATACGTATCACGAGAACACGCGGCAGATTACCGGCCCGCGCTCGGGCAAGACCTACAGCCTCGGACAGCGCGTGCGCGTTCTCGTCGACCGCATCGATCCGGTAGAAAAGAAGATTCAGTTTGCCTTGATTGAAGACGAGCCGACGCAGGTCGCACCGTCAAAGCGCCGCAAGCGCTGAAGCACAAATCTTTCTTGAGCGTGGTGGGGACGCGAGTGAACTCATGCCCTTCCCTTTTTCTCTTTTTCTTATCCCGAATGCCGGATGTGCATCACGTCCCCGTCCTGCACAATGTAGTCCTTGCCTTCGAGCCGCAGCGTCCCCTTGGCCCGCGCGTTCGCCTCAGAACCCGCCTCCAGCAACTGATCCCAGCGAATCGTTTCCGCGCGAATGAAGTGGTGCTCGAGGTCGGAGTGGATTGCCCCGGCGGCATTCTGGGCGCGAGTATTGGCGAGAATCGTCCAGGCGCGGCATTCGTCTTCGCCGGCCGTGAAGAAAGAAATCAACCCGAGCAAATGGTAGCTTTTGCGAATGAGGCGCGACAGCCCGCTATCTTTCAGACCGTAGCTCGATAGGAACTCAGCCGCGTCTTCATCGGTCATCTCGGCGAGTTCGGCTTCGACTTTGCCGCAGATGGCGCTTGCGCCGGCATTCGGGCGGGCGGAGACTTCGGTGAGATTGTATTTCGCCACCGCGGCTTCGAGATCGTTGCCGAGGTCGGTGCTCTCGCCGATATTCAAGACGTAGAGAATTGGCTTCTCGCTTAGGAACATGAAGCCGCGAAGGCGCTTCTTGTCCTCCGCAGTCATCTCCATTTCGCGCAGCGGCTTTTCGGTTTCAAGGTGAGCCTTCGCCTTGGTCAGCAGCTCGTTCTCTTTTTCGAGCTCGGGCGTCTTCATCTTCTTCAGATCTTTTTCGAGGCGCTCCAGCCGCTTTTCGATTTGACCGAGATCGCTGACCATAAGGTCAAACTCAACGTTCTTGATGTCGCGCAGGGGATCGATGGGGCCAACGTGCGGGATGGCATCGTTGTCGAAGGCGCGGAGGACGTGGATGAGCGCATCGACCTGGCGCAGATGACCGATGTACGCAGTCTCTTTCAGCGCCTCCTGGCCTATGGCGCCCACGTCCACGTATTCGACAGAGGCGTGCGTGAGTTTTTTCGGGTTGTAGAGCGCGGCTAATTTGTCGAGGCGCTCGTCAGGAACCTTGGCGACTCCGATGTGGGCTTCGCGGGGATTGGCGAAGGCGTGCTCGGAGAGACGCGCCTTAGTAAGAATTCCGAACAGCGATGTTTTGCCTACCTGGGGCAGGCCGATGATGCCAGTTTTCATGAACAGCTCTCAGCTCTCAGTTGTCAGCTCTCAGTGAAACCAAAATCGAACGGATCAGGATAAATCATTTGCTGAATACCGCCCGGAGGCACGCAGCCACGAAATCTTCTCACGGTGAGACTCCGTGTCTCTGTGACTCCGTGGTGAAATCCGGAGCCGACAATCACTTCAGTTCTTGCGCGGTACGGAAGATTGCTATTAAGCCCAGGAGGAGGACGGCGGATTCGAAATCTTCGGACCAGACGTGGAGGCGGTCGAACTCGGCGCGGATTGGGTCATTCAGGGCGAGATTGTCGATGACAACGGCCTGGGCTCGGAGCGCGTGCATCTTCGGGGAAATGGCGAACTGCGAGATCATGGTCAGGATGAGCATGAGCACGATGAGCAGGTGGCGCAAGGCGAGCGGATGGGCATCGCCAGCGGTCATACGGTAGTAGACCATCGAGGCGATTAGAAAAACGAAGCCGGAGACGATAGCCATCGCGTGCAGGAGGTCGAGCGAGTGGCCGACGATTGATCCGGCCATGTGGCGCGTGGGCAAGAGGCCGGGAGTGAAGGCGGTGGGAGCTTCGACGAAGGCGAGGAAGATGATTCCGCCGACCCAGACGACCAGCGACAGCAACATTAGGAAACGTAGAAATGACATGCGGCGATTATAGGCGAGGGCTGAGGTTAGAGGTCAGATTGCGGAAGTGAGAATCTCGGCGCGGCTCGTACCTCTGTGCTTGCTCTGTTCGTGGCTCTGCTAAACTTTTTGCATGCTCGCCGACTATGCGGTACGCGTGGAAGACTCGCGAGGACGCCGCTATCCTGAGGCGCCGCACCCCTATCGCGACGACTTTCAGCGCGATCGCGACCGGGTGGTGCATGCTCGCGCGTTCCGGCGACTGGAAGCGAAGACGCAGGTTTTTACGCGGCGTTATTCCGATCACTTTCGCAACCGGCTTACGCACACGATTGAAGTGGCGCAAATTTCGCGCACGATTGCCGCGCAACTTGGGTTGAACTCGGACCTGGTGGAGGCGCTGGCGCTGGTGCATGACCTGGGGCATCCGCCGTTCGGGCATGCGGGAGAGAAAGCGCTGGATGCGGCGATGCGCGCGCATGGATTTTCCTTTGACCACAATCTGCACGCGCTCCGCATCGTGGAGGATTTCGAGCTGCGCTATGCGGCGTTTCGCGGACTGAACCTGACGTTTGAGGTTCGGGAAGGGATCATTAAACACTCGCACGACTACGATGCGGGAGATTATCCGGAGCTGGCGGAATATCTGCTGGAGGAACGGCCGCCGCTGGAGGCGCAGATCATCGACCTGACAGATGAGATCGCATACAACACGGCGGACCTGGACGATGGTTGCGAGGCGCACCTGCTGACGATTGAGCAGATCGCGGAGAGCTCGGAGATTTTTGAGCGGAGTTACCGGGAGGTGCGCGAAGTTTACCCGAGCGCGCCGGAGAAGTTGCAGTTTAACGAGACGCTGAAGCGCGTGTTCGACTGTCTGGTGAGCGATTTGATTGCGAATACACGGGCGCGGATTGCGGAGGCGGGAGCGCATTCACTCGACGCGGTGCGGCGGCATCCGGAACGGCTGGCGGCTTTCAGCGCGGAAGTGGAGCGGGAGCGGCGGCAGCTCAAGAATTTTCTGTATGAAAACCTTTACTTCAGTGCGGCGCTTGAAGGGGAAAAAGAAGATGCCGAGCGCATCGTGGGGGAGCTGTTTGCGCACTGGATGGAAAAGCCGGGCGACTTGCCGCGCACGTATCGCGAAAAAGCCACACAGGAGCCGCTGCCGCGGGTGATTTGCGATTACATCGCGGGGATGACTGACCCGTTCATTTATGAGCAGTGTGAAAAGTACGGCGGGGAGTGAAGAAGGGCAGAAGTAAGAAGTCAGAAGTGAGAAGTGAGAAGTCAAAAGTCAGGAACGGCTTAGGTCAAGCTATTTCTCGGCCCGACATCGAACGAACGCTGCTCATTCTCCATCAGGCCCCATGCATCGCCGGAAGTACGATGCATGGGGCAATTGACGGGGGAGGAAACTCAACCCCGAGCTTCAATCGCCAGTGCCCGTGAGGGGGCGGGCGGTGGGACTGAAGTCTGCAAATAGGAAGAACGCGCTGTTGAGGGTCAAGAGACAGGCCGAGGCGAGGCGTCGATGCGCAAACATTCAACACTCCAGGGATCTGGGGCCGGGACAGTGCGCGCCACCCCACGTGGCGAGCGAACAATCGTTAATATTCTGGTCGCGCCGGACGGGGAAGTCAAATGGAAATTCGGGGGAAAATCGGGGGGAATCGCCGGCACGGGCCGTCTATACTGAAAGCATGGTTATAGTCGATCCAACGCCGCGAGTGGCGAATGATCCGAAGTCGGTGAAGGTGAATTTAACGACCGGGAGCGGCGTCGAGATTGTGTGGAAGGACGGACATCCGTCCGCTTATACGTTTAAGTTTCTGCGCGATGCGTGTCCGTGCGCGCTGTGCGAGGATGAGCGCGGCAAGACGGGGCGGAAGGCGGGCGAACCGGAGAAGACGGCTCCGGGGGCGTTGCCGATGTTTAAGCCTGCGACCAAGGCCCTGGCCGCGGAAGCGGTGGGAAAATATGCGCTGAAGTTTTCCTGGAGCGACAATCACGATCTGGGGATTTATTCGTGGGCGTATTTGAGAGAGATCTGCCCGTGCGGGGAATGCAAGCGAAGTGAGAAGTAAGAAGGCAGAAGGAGGAAGTTAGAAGTTAAGACCCGAGAGAACTGGAGGATTCGGAGGCGTGGAATGGTCCCGGATCGTTGTTGCTCTTTGGTGTCTTAGATTGCAATCGCCTCGATGTAGCGCTCCAGAAGCTGTTCGCCATCCTTTTCGAACTCCAGGAACATGATGCCGTTGCCGAATTGGGGGTGGCGGGTAACCACGCGCCCGCGAAAATCGACGGGCGAATCGTCGAGCCAGAGGCGGCCATGAGCATAGGCGCCGGGCGTCAAGGTTTGAGAGAGTTGGACGTAGCAGCCACCGCGGCTGAGATCGGTGGTTTCGGTGCGGAGGGGGAAGTCGGTTCCGTCGCGGTGCAGTTCGATGGGGACCTGCACGGTATAGCGAGGGGAGGAACGGCGCTCGGGCTGGATTGGAGTAGAACGGACGGGCTGGTCGGCGGAGAGGCTCATAATCGTTGGTCTTTCTCTTGTAGGTCTTTGCTTCTTGTAGGTCTTTGCTTCTTGTAAGTCTTTCTTTTTGCGTTTTTCTTCGCGTTCGTACGACTTCGTTTTGCGCTCTCGCTCGGGTCGTTATCCGGGCAGGGCATTTGAAGGGCGGCCCTCGCGTGCGCATCCTGCATCAACATGATCGGCGAGAACCGGCGCAGACATAAGGACGGAGATCACAGCGGGGTGTACCAACGGACGTAGGGCGGGAAACGAGGGGGAAGGCCTCTCCGATCGTGCTAGAATTTCCACAGCGTTTTCCAATACCAGGCGAAACACTCCGGGCTAAACAAGCCAGGCGAGATCCTGTCCCAGGACCCTATTTTGATCGATCTTGCAGCCTCGATACTATCGGCCGACTTCGCCCACCTGGCGGATCAAGTGGAGCAGGCGACCGCCGGCGGCGCCAGCGTAATCCATGTGGATGTGATGGACGGGCATTTTGTGCCCAATCTGACGATCGGGCCGCCGGTGGTGAAATCGCTGCGCAAGGCAACCCGGCTGCCGCTCGATTGCCATCTGATGATAGAGAACCCAGACCAGTACATCGAGAACTTCGCCGAAGCGGGAGCGGATTGGATTTCGGTGCATCAGGAGGTGTGCCCGCACTTGAATCGCACGCTGCACCTGATCAAGAGCCACGACTGCCTGGCGGGGGTGGTGATCAATCCGGCGACTCCGGTGGAAACGCTGAGCGAAGTGCTGGACATTGTGGATTATGTGCTGGTGATGAGCGTGAATCCGGGTTTTGGCGGGCAGAAGTTTATTTCTGGGGCGGTACAAAAGATCCGGAAGCTGGCAGAGATTCGAAGCCAGCGGGGCTACGCGTATCGCATCGAGGTGGACGGGGGCGTGGACCTCGGGACGGTGGGCGAGGTGGTGCGAGCGGGCGCGGAAATTCTGGTGGCGGGGAATGCGGTCTTTGGGAAGGGCGATGCGAAGCAGAATGCGTCGGCGTTGCTGGAGGCGGCAAGGAGCGCGAGTTTGCAGCGAGTTTGATTCGAATGTGATTCGAGTTCACCACAGAGTCACAGAGACGCAGAGAGAATTTTTGTAGGTGTTTTCTCTGTGCCTCTGCGACTCTGTGGTAAAGAGATTTGAGGGTCTTTATGCGGCGTAATTTATTTCTCGGGGTGTTGCTGGTGGCGCTGGCGTTTGCGCTGGGGTGCACGAATAAGAAGTCCAATAATCCATTGGCCAACGTCGGCTCGAAGCAGCCCGACAAGGTGCTTTTTGACCGCTCGATGGACGCGATGAAGCACAACCACTTTGACGTGGCGCGCATGACCCTGCAAACGCTGATCAACACGTATCCGGATTCGGAGTTTATTGCGCGCGCCAAGCTGGCGGTGGCCGATTCGTGGTATGCGGAGGGCGGCACGACGGCGATGCAGCAGGCCGAGATTCAGTACAAGGATTTCAAGACCTTTTTCCCCAATATGCCGGAAGCGGCTGAGGCGCAGCTGAAGGTTGCCGACATTCACTATCAGCAGATGGAGAAACCGGACCGCGACTTTACGCACGCGGAAAAGGCGGAAGAGGAATACCGGGCGCTGATCCAGGAGTATCCGGACAGCAAGCTGGTGCCGAAGGCCAAGCAGCGGCTGCGGGAAGTGCAGGAAGTGCTGGCGCAGCGCGAGTTCAATATTGGGCAGTTCTATTACCTGCGCATGGCGTATCCGGCGGCGATTGCGCGGCTGCAAACGTTGATCGATCGCTATCCGCTGTACAGCGGGGCCGACCAGGCGCTTTTCCTGCTGGGGCGGACTTATGAAGCGGAGATCGAAGTGGTGCGTAAGAATACGCGGTTTAGCGAAGCCGACAAAGGCAAGATGATCGAGAGGTTGACGAAAAATGCGGCGGACGCGTATGCGCGAATCATCACGCGCTATCCCGCCATGGACCGGGCCGTGGATGCGAAGACGCGACTGGAGGCGATGCACCAGCCCGTGCCGCGGCCGACGCGCAAGATGCTGGAGCAGAACAAGCGGGAAGAGGCGAGCCGCCAGGAAGCGAGCCTGATGGCAAAGGGCATGGGCACGTTTGAACGGGGCCCGGACGTGAGCAAAGCGGCGCACGTGGGTGAGCCGACGCTGGTCGATCCGGAGCCGCAGACGGCGATGCAGGTGGTGAATACTTTGGCCGGAGGGGGCGCGGGCGGCGACTCCAACGTGAGCGCCACAATTGTGAACGGGAACGTCGCGCCGAACCAGGAGGCGCCGCGATCGGACAACACGGCGACGGGGACGGCCGCGGCGACGGACGCGGCGGCGGGTATTGCCGATCCCAATGAGTTGAAGCCCAACGTAAGCCAGGGGACAGAGAACTTGCCGCCGCTCCAGCAGAGCAACGAACTGGATAATGGCGGTGGAGCGCCTGCGGGAGGATCGAGCGCGAAGGCTTCCTCGTCGTCATCGAGCGAAGAGATGGGGGATATTTCGTCGAGCAAAAAGAAAAAGAAGAAAGGCCTGGCGAGGCTGAAACCGTTCTAAGGAAGGGACGGGGGAGGTTGGGGGCGAACTGGCTGGGGCGAATGTGGGATGGGAGCTTGAGGAACCAGTGGTTGCATGCACTTTCGTGCAGCCTGTCATCGATCGGACATGGGCTTACGAATGGTTGACTTGGGCGGGAGGACAGGTTAGCTTCGCGTTATCTTCCTTTTTGTGTCGAAGGACAACGCTTGGCGCGGAAAATACTGCTCGCAGACGATAGTGTGACAGCCCAGAACATGGGGCGAAAAATCCTGACCGACGCGGGCTATGACGTGCTTACGGTCAATAACGGATCTGCGGCGCTGAAGCGGATCGCGGAGTCGCGGCCCGACCTGATCATTCTCGATGTGTACATGCCGGGCTACAGCGGGCTGGAAGTTTGCCAGCGCATAAAAGAGTCGCCGGACACGGCGGACATTCCGGTGCTGCTGTCGGTGGGAAAACTGGAGCCGTTCAAGCCGCAGGAAGCGCGGCGGGTGCGGGCCGATGCGCACATCGTAAAGCCGTTTGAAGCCAGCCAATTGCTGACGGCCGTGGCCAGCCTGGAAGCTTCGCTGGTTCCGCAAAAGGAAAAGCCGGGCCAGCGCGCCGGAGCTTCGAGCTCGCCGATTGGGACCGAAGAGACAAATGCGCGGACGGAGCGCAGTTCGAGGAGCGGTTTCTCCTTCTTAGGGACGAAGAAGAAAGACGCGCCGGAAGAGGCACGGAAGGACTGGCCGTTCCGGTCGACGAGCGAGGCGAGTGAGGCGGCACCGGGCCCTGCGCCGTCCGGTCAAGTTCCTTCGAGTCTCTCGGGCTCGCATTTCCACGATTTTCGAAAAGTCAAAGCGAAAGAGCCCTCGCCGGAGACTTCGGGCGCGGAGTCGATGGCAATGGCCGCGGCACCTACTCTGCAATCCATCCCGGTCCCAAACGTTCCCCCTGACATCACGCCGGAAGAACTAGATGCGTTGAGCGCGGTGGCCGCCCGCTTACACGAGGCGCATGCCGAGCAAGGCAGCATGATGGCGCCCGCGGAGACGCCCGCCGAGCCAGCAAACACGGCGGAGACGGAGGCGATGCCGGCTGCGACGTTTGGAGATGCAGGCCCCGCTCCGGCGGCGGAAGTCCAGGCGGCGGAAGCACAAACGGCGGAAATGCCGCGGCCAACAGCGGAAGTCGCCGTGGCAGAAACGGTCCCGAGGAGCGAATTCGAAATTCCGGTCGGGCAGGTGGAACCAGCCAGCGGCACCGAAGTTGCCGACGCAGGCACGAGGCAAGAGTTTTCTCGGGTCGAATTTCAGCCCGTGGAAGCTGAGGATGCGGAGAGTTTGCCCGCTCTGATGAGCGCGGCGTCGTTCGCCGAGGAACCATCGCCAGTGGATCGGCAGGATGAGCCCGTCTTTGCGGCGGCGATTGCCGACGAGATCGAGACGCAGACGGCCGAGACACACTGCGAAACTCCTTTGGTCGCGGAGACGCAGGGGGCAGAAGCACAGAGCGGAGTGAGCTTGAGCGCCCAGAGCGCGCCGGCTTCGGATGTTGCCGAATCGCCAGCCGCCGCCAGTGAACAAGGCATGGAACCGGACGCGCTGATGCCGAGCGATGCGGAATTGGCAGAGGCGTTGCAGTTGCTGACTCCGACCCATTCGCTGGAGATTGCACCGGCATCGCCGGCGGCTGAGTTGGCCACGGAGGGTGGGTGCGCGGTTGGCGCGGAGAGCATGAGCAGCTACCAGGATTCCTCCGCAAAAGACGCAGTGCCGGAGACATTGGGTTCGCGCTGGATTGCCGAAGCGCAGGAGCTGACTGAAGAAGAAGCTGCTCTGTTGCTGGAAGCGGAAATGTTTCGCACCTTTGCGGCGAGCGCGACAGAGAGCCAGCTTTCAGCGATGGATGAACCGGTTGCCGCAATTCGCGAGGTGGTTGATACCTGCCTTGCCGAAGCGGTAACGGAAACTGTCCCGACCGTCGACCACCCCCCTAAGGCCATGGCAGCGGCCGCGCCTGCGGGAACGAGTCCATCGGTAACTGCGGATGAAAGCACGATCGCCAGCATCGTGGAGAGAGTGATGGCCGATCTTCGCCCTAAGATCGTGGAAGAGATTGCCCGGAAACTCGCCGGGAAATAGCTGCCCCCACCTTGCCGATTCCGCACCTCCTACCTTCGTACCATTGGCACGAATTGGGTGCGAGGCTTATTCTGGAATCCAATCCCGAAAGCTCAGGTTCCGATCCAATGATTTCGTTTCGCCTGTACGCGCTTTTACTAGGAGGGGTCGGTCTGGCGCTGGCCGGCTCCGCGTTGCTGCGCCGCAAGCCCAAGACCTCCGACGAACTCGAACGAGAACGCCGCGACTGGCTGAGCACAGTGGGGCGGATCACGGATGGCACCGTCATCGATGTGCAGGAGATCACGCACGGCGACGAGCGGGCCGCGACCATGCTGATTTATCAGTACGACGTGGCGGGAGTTTCGTACGAAGCTTCCCAGGACGTGACGTATCTGCGGCAGTGGATCAACCTGCATTCCTGCCGGCTGGGAGTGCCGACATCGGTGAAGTACGATTCGCGAAATCCGGGAAATTCCATGGTGATTTCCGAAGCCTGGGTCGGGCTCCGGCAGTGATCAGCGTGTAGAAGTTCTTCCTCGAAACATTCCGGAAATTTCAAGCCACCGTCAATCTTTCTGGGGCCGAGGCCGGGTAGCTGCCGATCCGGTCAGTGCAGCCAGAAGATCGCAGCCGTCAGGTACGCGACCTGGGCGGCGGCGAGTGTGATCCAGATTCTCTGGCGGATTCGCGACCGGCGCAGGTCGCGCAACAAATCGGCGGCGCTGGGATCGACTGGGGGCGGAGCCTCGGTTTCGCGCGGCACGGAAACGGGTCCCAGATTGATGGAGCGCGGGGTCTCGGCCAACTTCGGATTATCGGGATAAAACACTTTTGGGGAATCGACTACCTCCGACCACATGGGCAGCAGGATCCACGAGTCGGGAATGATGTCGACAATGGGCTTGGCGGTGAGTTGCAGGGGCGCCTGGCGCTCGGGGGCGATGCGATCGGCTAGATTGCGCAAGAGCGAGGCGTACCACATGTGGCTGAGCTGATCGGTGATTAACTCGCCGACGTCGACCGGCTGGGACTCGAGTTCGAGGGGCGGCAACGTCTCCGGGGAAATGACATCACCGAGGTTGGTAAAGACGGTGCGGAACCAGGGCAAGCTCACTCGGTCTGAGAGCAGCAATCCGACGTTGACGGGCCGTGAGGTGAGCTGAAGAGGCGGCAACTTCTGAGCGGCAAAGGTATCGCGCAGATTGCCGGCGAGCGATCTCCAGAGGGGCAGTGAAAGGTCCGGCGGAGGCAAAAGGTCGAGCGGAGTATCGAACAGGGGCGCGGTTGATGGCGCGTCCGGGTACCACGCTTCGGCGGCGTTGGAACGATGAGTCATAAGAAAACAGATGGATCTGAGAGCCTCGATTGAACTGAGAGGCCGGACCCCACACTGCTTTTATGTTAGATGCAGCCGCAGCATCTGTCCACGCGATTATGCAGGTTGGAAGCGGACAATGGATGGGCAGATCCGGATGCGAACTACATTTGGGGCGGGGCGGAATCATCACAGAACTTATTACTGTGGTAATTAACAGCGCGTAATCCTGCTCGCATACGATGCAAGTGTGGCGCCAAAGCGCGCATGTGAAGGAACTGTATGAGGGAGCCCGATGCCCCATCGGCGGGTTCGGGGGAAATTCTGCGAGCGAACGTGAGGCAGGATGAAATCGATTGCCCGCCATCGCCTGTGACGGCCGAATCATCCACCGGAATCGCCGCGCCTCCCAGCGTGAGTCCCGAGCCCAGGATCACCGCGCCCGTCGAAAAAGCATACTTCGAACAGGTCATCGAACACGCTCCGGAAGCGATCAGTATTGTCGATGAGAGCCATCGCGTGTCGCGCATCAATGGGGAGTTCAGCCGGCTTTTCGGATATAGCGCGGCGGAAGCTGTGGGGAAAGCGCTGGAAGAATTGATTGTGCCGCCCGACCGCTACGCGGAAACGGCATGGGTGGCGCAGAACGTGGAGACGGGCAATAACCTGACGCTGGAGACGCGCCGCCAAAGGAAAGACGGCACGCTGGTTGAGGTTTTGCTCGCGGTCTCGCCGATCATGTTCGAAGGAAAAAGAATTGGGGCCTACGCATCCTACCGCGACATTTCCGAGCAAAAACGTGCCGAAGAGCTGAATGCCGCGCTCTACGCGATCGCGGCGCGCGGCCAGTCGACGGAGGATCTGCAACAGTTTTACGCGTCGATCCACAATATCGTGGGTCAAATGATGTACGCGAGGAATTTCTATATCGCGATCTACGATCCCCAAACGCAAATGCTCAGCTTTCCGTATTTTGTAGATGAGGAAGATCCAATCCCGGAGCCGAAGCGACTGGGGCGGGGACTGACCGAATACGTGCTGCGAACCGGGGAGCCGCTGCTGGCGACGCCGACGGTGTTTGAAGATCTGGTCCAGCGGGGCGAAGTGGAATTGATTGGAGCGCCATCGCTGGATTGGCTCGGAGTGCCCTTGAAGAGCGGATCGACGGCGCTTGGAGCGCTGGTAGTGCAGAGTTATACGAACAATGCTCGCTATGGTGAGCGGGACCGGGAAATTCTGAAGTTCGTCTCGCAGCAACTGGCGACGGCGATCGAACATAAGCGCTACGAAGAGGCGCTGCGACGCTCCGAGGCGCGCTATCGGTCGCTCATCTTGAGCGCGGTTTTTGGCATTTACCGCTGCACGCTGAATGGCAGATTCCTGGATGTGAATCCAGCGCTTATCGCAATGCTCGGGTATGCGTCCGTCGAACAGGTTCTGGCGCTGGATGCGCGGCGGGAAGTGTTTGTGAATCCCCAGGAAATCGATCGTCTGACCGACGAATACCAACGCACGGGAAGCCTGAATGGGGCGGAAGTGCAGTGGAGGCACAAGGGCGGGCACATCATTACGGTGCGGCTGAGCGGTCGCGCGGCCAGCATTGCCGACGAACCGGAAGAGGTTCTGGAACTGATCGCCGAGGACATTACCGAGCGGCGGCAACTGGAGGAACAATTCCGGCAGGCGCAGAAAATGGAAGCGGTGGGGCGGCTGGCGGGCGGCGTGGCCCACGACTTCAACAATCTGCTGATGGTGATCAACGGCTACACCGAGGTTCTTCTCGAACGGCTCGAACCATCCGGGGATCTGCACGCGAAGATGCAAGCGATTCAGCAGGCGGCGGACCGGGCCGCCACGCTGACGCGGCAACTGCTGGCCTTCAGCCGCAAGCAGGTCCTGGAATTGAAGGTCATCGATGTGAACACCGTGATTTCGGACATGGAGCGGTTGCTGCGGCCGCTGATTGGAGAAAACATCGAACTCATCACGCACCTCTCGTCCGAGGCCGGAAGGACGCGTGCCGACGCGGGTCAACTCGAGCAGGTGATTATGAACCTGGTGGTGAATGCGAAGGATTCGATGCCGGATGGCGGCCGAATTACTATTCGCAGCATGAACGTCACCGTGCGTCATAACGCCGGCGAGTATCGATTCATCCAGCCCGGGCGGTATTCGGTGATCGCCGTGGCCGATACTGGCCAGGGCATGGACAAGGAGACGCAATCTCGTATTTTTGAACCATTTTTTACGACGAAAGAAAAAGGGAAAGGCACTGGCCTCGGGCTCTCGACTGTGTACGGCATCGTCAAGCAGAGTAATGGATATGTCTTCGCGGAAAGCCAAACACGAGTGGGGACGACATTTTACGTTTACCTGCCGCGGGTGGAGGAATCGCTCGCCGAGTTGGGACCCGTGGCCACGCAAGACAGCGAAAAGGGCGGATGCGAGACGGTGCTGTTGGTGGAGGATGAAGAATCGGTGCGCGAATTGGTACAGGTCACTTTAACTTCGCGCGGATACAACGTTCTGGAAGCCGAGAATGGGGAGGCGGGGCTGCGCATTGCGCAGGAACACAAAGAGAAGATCGATATCCTCGTAACCGACGTGGTGATGCCAGGCATCGGCGGGCGCGAACTGGCGAAGAAGGTTCTGGCGCTGCGGCCGACGACGTGTGTGCTGTATTTGTCGGGCTACACGGAAGATGCCCTGGTCACGCAGGGCCCGCTCGCGCCGGGCACGGCGTTTCTGCAAAAACCGTTTACTCTGCAAAATCTCGCCAAAAAAGTTCGCGAGGTCCTGCGCTCGCGCCAGCAAGTCAACTCCGCTTCAGCCGCGAACTGAAGATTCCTGACTGGGGCTGGGATCCGCTGTTTGGGCGTGCGAAAATGGCGCCGCCTGCATCGATTAGCAAGTCACTTTCCGGTGAGTTCCTTCTTTACCGCATCGCTGACGACTTTGCCGTCCACGCGCATGCCCGCCGCGGCAAAGCGGGCCATCGCCGCCTTCATCACGGAGCCCATGTCCTTCATCGCCGGAGGCGGAGTCATTTCGGCGATTGCCGCGCGCACTCCGGCCATGATCTCTTCCTCGCCCGCGGCCTTGGGAAGATAGGTTTCGATCAGTTTGATTTCCGCCGCTTCCTTGTCGGCCATTTCCTGGCGTCCGCCCTTGGTGAACTGCTCGACCGAATCCTTGCGCTGCTTGATGAGCGTGGAGAGCACCTGCTGTGACTCTTTGTCGTCGAGCGGCGCCATTTTTTCGATCTCGCGATTCTTAAGCGCGGTCTTCACCATGCGCAGCGTGGAGAGGCGGTGCTCCTCGCGGGCTTTCATGGCGGCAATAATGTCCTTCTGGATCTGGTCAATGAGAGGCATGGGGCGATTATAGAAGAGCCCCGAGTCGCGAGCTACGAGCGATTCGCTTCAGAATGCAGAGATCTGGTTGCACGTGGCTCGCGGCTCGCAGCTTCCTTCTGCAATCCGACCTCGGACGTCTGCAATGGCTTCCCGAAGGGGGCGGCATCGAATATTCTGTTTGCATACCATGACAATGCTCAGAAAAAGCAGGCTCTTCACTCCGGGTCCAACGCCGCTTCTGCCATCTGCGCAAACCGCGATGGCTTCGTATGGCATGCACCATCGCACGGCGGATTTTCGCGCCCTTTTTACACGCGTGCTAGCCGACCTGAAAGAGTTCATGGGCACGCGGAACGACGTGCTCGTGCTGACCTCGTCAGGCACGGGGTTGATGGAGGCCGCGATTTCGAACCTCACTTCACCGGGCGATCGGGTGGTGGTGCTCACGGCGGGCAAATTCGGAGAGCGATGGGTTTCGCTCGCGAAGGCGTTTGGCTGCACCGTCGAAACGGGCACCGCTCCGTATGGCCAGACATTCGCGCTCGAAGCCGTCCGCGCGAAATTAACGCCGGAGACACGCTGCGTCTATGTGCAGGCGACCGAAAGTTCCACCGGTGCGCGGCACGACATTGAATCCATCGCGAAGGCGGTGCGCGCTCTGCCCGAAACGCTGCTGATCGTCGACGCGATTACGGGCCTTGGCACAACGCGACTTGACGTGGACGCGTGGGGCATCGATGTGATCGTCGGGGGCTCGCAAAAGGCACTGATGATTCCGCCGGGGCTGGCGTATGGCGCGGTCAGCGAGCGGGCGTGGCAGCGCATGGAGACGACGAAATCACCGCGATACTATTTCGATCTGCGCAAGGAACGCAAAGCGGCCGCGAAAGCGGAGACCTCATACACGCCAGCGACGTCTTTGTTTGCGGGGCTGGGGGCGGCGCTCGATTACGTGCGGCAAATGGGAGATGGGAATTTAGCGGCCGGGCGCGATGCGTTGATTGCGAATGCGGAAATGTGCGCCGCGATGACGCGGGCCGGGGTGCAGGCGCTGGGCCTGAAGCTTTTTGCGGAATCCGCGCCGGCCGCCGCGCTTACCGCTGTTGCGGCGCCGGCCGGGGTGGATTCGACGGCAATCTGCAAACGGTTCCGCGATCAGTTTGGCGCGGTGGTGGCAAATGGGCAGGCCGAGATGAAGGGACAGATTTTCCGCATCGCGCATATTGGCTACTACGATTACTTAGATACGGTCGGAGTCCTCGCCGCGCTGGAGCATGTGATGGCAGAGACAATCGGAAAAAAAGTTGAGTATGGGAGTGCGGTGCGCGCGGCGCAGGAAGCTTACGAGAAGGCAAAGGGCTAAGCTACGACTCCAGCGCTTCGCGGCGGAGCTTGCGGCTTTCGGCGAGCAGAGCCATGGAGTGCATGAGGTTCTGTAGCGTCACAATGCCGATGAGGTGCTGGTCATCGACGACGGGAATGATGCTCAGATTGCGGGCTGAAAGCTTGCGAAATGCCGAGGCCAGCGACTCCTGCCGGGCAGCGACTTCGAAGATGCGATTCATTACGGCCTGCACGTAGCCGTTGCCTTCCGCCCGCAAGGCTTCGAGGATTTTCTGGCGGGAAATCACGCCTACCATGTCGCTGCCGCGCACGACCGGGAAATCATCCTGCAAAGTGTGCACGGCCTTTTCCAGCGCATCTTCCAGCGTGTCGGCGGGCGAGAGGGTGGCGAAATCGGTCAGCATCACTTCCTCGAGGCGAACGCTTTGCAGGACGGACTGGAAGACCGCGGACCGTTCTTCGAGTTGCGCGCCAAAAAACAGGAAGAGGCCGATCATGACGAGCCACCAGTTGCCCATCAATATTCCGACCATCATGAAGAGGATGGAGAAAACGTGGCCGATGCGAACGGCGCGCTGAGTGGCCTGAACGAGTTCCATGCGGCGCGAGAAGAGAGCGCGCAGGGCGCGGCCGCCATCCATCGGATAGGCGGGCAGCAGATTGAACAATCCTAGATATACGTTGGCCCACACCAGGCTGCGCAATAATGCGCTCGAATGCAGGAGGGGGCGGGCAGTGAGCGAAAAACCGGGAATGACGGCCAGCAGAACGATGGCGGAGATACCGGCGATGGCGAAGTTGACGAGTGGGCCAGCGACCGCGATGCGAATGTCGCGCTTCCATGCGTTGAGCGGATCGGGGATGGCCTGCGCTTCGTCGAGCATGGTGATGCCGCCGATGGGCAGGAGAATGATACTTTTGGCGGGAATGCCCGAGCCGCGAGCCACCAGGGCGTGACCGAGTTCGTGAAGAATGACGCTGCCGAAGATGATGCCGACGAGCCCGAGACCACGCATGGCGGCGTTCGCATCCTGCGTGGCCGCCTCGGTGCTCCAAACGAAGACGAGCAAAAAGAGGAAGGTGAGGTGGATGCGTATTTCGATGCCAAAAAGTCGCCCGACGGGAATGGACCAACTGCGCATGGACATGCCTATTAGTATTGTACTGGTTAGACACCGGCCGGACTCTGAGGGTTGCGGGAAGATGAATCGAAAGTCACAGGTATGAGAGTGATTGCCGGGCAGTATCGAAGCCGGCCGCTGCGCTCGTTGCGCGGCATGGACATTCGTCCGACGCAGGACCGGCTGCGCGAGACGCTCTTTAACGTGCTGTGCGCGGGAAATCCGGAGGCGTTGTTGGGAACGACGTGGCTGGATTTGTATGCGGGGACGGGAGCGGTTGGGATCGAGGCGCTGAGCCGGGGGGCAGCGAAGGTGTATTTTGCCGAGACATCGAAAGCGGCCGCGGATTTGATTGCGGCTAACCTGAAGTCGCTTGGGGTCGCGTCGGGCTTTCAGATTGTGAGACTCGAGTCGGCCAAAGCGCTGCGGCAGTGGGATTCGGCCGGCGTGCGCGCGGACTTCGTCTTTCTCGACCCGCCGTATCGGCTGCAGGAGGAGTACGCGCGAACGTTGGACGCGCTCGCGTCGTCGAAGCTGCTGGGCCCGGCGAGCGTAGTCATCGCGGAACATGAAAAGCGATTTGACCCGGGGGGCAATTTTGGCCGGCTTGATCGCTATCGCAAGCTGGAGCAGGGCGATGCGGCGTTGAGTTTTTATCGGCTCACCGCGCTTTAGAGAGGCTCGCTATAATCAATTCGCATGCCAAACTTCGCACCGGTTGATGAGCAACTGGCCTACATCAAGAAGGGCTCTGCTGAAATTGTCAAGGAATCGGAGCTGCGCTCGAAGCTCGAACGCTCGTTGAAGACGGGCAAGCCGATTCGGGTGAAGGCGGGATTCGATCCGACTGCGCCCGATCTGCATCTTGGTCATACTGTCCTGCTGCGCAAGCTGAAACACTTTCAGGACCTCGGCCACACGGTCATCTTTCTGATTGGGGATTTCACGGGCATGATCGGCGACCCGACAGGGCGGTCGGCTACGCGGCCACCGTTGTCGCGCGAACAGATCGAGCAGAACGCCGAAACCTACAAGGCGCAGGTCTTCAAGATTCTCAGCCCCGAGAAAACCGTCGTCGACTTTAACAGCCGCTGGTTTTCGAAATTTACAGCGGAGGATTTCATCCGCTTGTGCGCGAAATATACGGTCTCGCAGATGCTCGAACGCGAAGATTTTCACAAGCGCTTTCATGACGAAAAGCCGATTGCGGTGCACGAGTTGCTCTACCCGCTGGCGCAGGGATACGACTCAGTCGCGCTCGAAGCGGATGTGGAGTTGGGCGGAACGGACCAGAAATTTAATTTGCTGGTTGGCCGCGAACTGCAGCGGTCATATGGGCAGGAATCGCAGGTCGTGTTGACTACGCCGATTTTAGAAGGCCTCGACGGGGTCAACAAGATGTCGAAGTCGCTGGGCAATGCGATTGGCATTCACGAGCCGCCGCTTGAAATGTATGGCAAGGTAATGTCGATTTCGGACGAGATGATGTGGCGGTATTACGAGTTGCTGACGGACGTGCGGACAGAGAAGATCGCGCAGATGAAGCAGGATGCCGCGACCGGGAAGGCGCACCCGATGGCGCTGAAGAAAGAGTTGGCGCGGTCGATTGTGGCAGACTTTCACTCGGCGGAGGCGGCGTCAAAAGCGGCGGAGGATTGGACGAAGCAATTTCAGAAGCATGAAGCTCCGGAAGATATAGTTCAGATGGACCTCACTTTAACGCCAGAGATGGCAAGGCGGATCGTGGACACCGGTTCTCCCGATGACCCTTGCGACGAGACAGCCGTGAAGTTCGATAAGGTTTACGTAAGGAGCAGCGAACCAGACGCTCTCTCCATGGGTTACTTCGACGTGGACATCCGAAGCCGTCGAAGCGATCCAAATTCAAAGAACCTTTTTGCTGCTGCCATAAGAACCGACAAACTACTCGTTCAAGCCGGTCTGGTCAGCTCTGCGACTGAGGCAGGCAGAAAGCGCAAAGAGAGAGCGGTCAAGATCAACGGCGAGTTGGTGACAGTGGCTCAAATTGCAAAATTCATTCCGGGCGAAATGGTAGTCAGCGTAGGACGCAAGTTAAAGAAAGTCAAGATAACGCTCTAGCTAGGCGTTGCGCGGACAACTGTTGACGTGTCATCCTGAGCGGAGCGGGCGGATTCGCGAATGCGAATCCGTCTGCGGAGTCGAAGGACCCCTACCCCCAGACGAACCTTCGCCCGCCTCGGACTCCGACATCCAAGGGAACCACCCACGCGCCAAGTCCACCCAATGGGGATTCAGCGACTCGATCAGCGCAATCTTCTTTGAGCGCCGCCAGCCCTTCAACTGCTTTTCCCGATTGATCGCGCGCACAACCTCGTCGAACGATTCGTAGTACAACAAACGCTCGATCAGATATTTGTCGGTAAAGCCCTCGATGCGATGGAACCTGTGTTCAAAGACTCGTTTGCGCAGGTTGCCGGTCATGCCGATGTACAAGGTTCCGGACAAGCTGCCTACGATGTATACGCAGTACGTCTTGCGATCATTCGGCATAAGAGCAAGTAGGGGCCCTTCGACTCCGGTCGCCATTCACGCCGTGAATGGCCACCTGCGCTCAGGGTGACAGTGTCGAATAATTTAGAGATCAAATGCAGTGACTGAACGCACGCCGCAATTGTTCGTTTTCCTCGGGGAGGGATGAACTACCGAGGTTCGCTCGGCTGGACGGACGAGTGCGTCCATCCCTACGTGATTCGTTCCAATTTCGGCATTTTCTTGTGCCACTCCGTCGCTTGCTCGTAGGCGTGTGCGGCTTGCAACAGCAGTTGCTCTCTCCAGGGGGCAGCGGCGAGTTGGAGGCCGATCGGCATTCCGTCGTTGGTAAAGCCGCACGGAATTGAAATCGCGGGAAGACCCCAGACGTTGAACGGGCGCGTGTTGCGCAGCATCATGAGTTCGGCGGGACGCAGGTTGTCCGGGTTGTGCTGCAACTCGGCGATTCGCGGCGGTGGGATAGGAACGGTGGGCGTGAGCAGCAGGTCTACTTGCTCAAATATTTTGGCGATGAGTTGCCGGCTGGCATTGAGCTCTTGTCGCGCTCGACGCACATCGGCGGGCGATATTTTCTCGCCTGATTTAATTCGCGTGAGAGTCGCCGGCTGGTAAAGCTCAGGCGAGTGGGCGACGAACGGCTGATGATAGGCCCACGATTCGGCGCTGGAGAGCGTGCGATCGGTCGAGACTTCGAGCCAAATGTCGTCGTGCATTTCTGTCTTGAGTTCGCGAAAAATCTGAATCGCCCTCTCCAGCGACGCGGCAATCTCGGGATCGAGATCATCGAAGAAGAATGCGCGCGGAACGCCAACGCGGAGACCCGGCAACGGATTGACGAGATCGCGAACGTAATCGGGGACGGGTGTATCCACACTTGCCGGATCGGCTGCATCGTATCCCGCGATGGCCTGCAACATCAGAGTTGCATCGAAGACCGAATTTGCGATCGGGCCGACGTGATCGTAGGAGGGCGCCAGAGGAATGACACCGCGCGCACTGACGCGGCCATAGGTGGGCTTGAGCCCGACGACGCCGCAATATGCGGCGGGCAGCCGGACTGAACCGGCCGTATCGGTGCCAATTGCGGCCAATCCCATGCTGGCGGCGACGGAGGCGGCCGAACCGCCCGAAGATCCGCCGGCGACGCGCGAATCGTCCCATGGATTGCGCACTGCGCCATAAGAGCTGATGAGTGAACTGCCGCCGTAGGCGAATTCGTGCAGGTTTTGCTTGCCGAGAATGATTGCGCCCGCGGCGCGCAAACGGCGCACCACTTCGGCATCCTCGGAGGGAATGCGGTTCTCGAAGAGCGCGCTGGCGGCGGTGGTGGGAGTGCCGGCGGTGTCGACAATATCTTTCAGGGCGAGGGGAATTCCATGCAGCGGGCCCCGGTAGCGGCCGCGAAGTATCTCGTCCTGGGCGCGGCGCGCCTCGTCGAGCGCGGACTCGGCCAGAACCGTGATGAAAGCGTTCAGGCTGGGATTGAGCTCTTCGATGCGGATGAGGCAATCGCGGGTCAGTTCGACGGGCGAGATTCGGCGGGTGCGAATTTCAGCACTTAGAGTTTGAATGGTAGGGCGCACGGGTTTTTGGCGCCGGTCGCAGTGCGGCCGCTCGCGCAAGACATTTGATCACAAACGCGACCGAAACGGATTCAGCGGACAATCAGGGCAAGGGAAAATTCAGGCGGCTTCACTTTCCGGAAGTCGAATTGGCGGATTGCGATTGGCAGTCGGCGACGATCGTGTCCAGCGCGTCGCGCGTAATGAATGTGACTGCGGTTTGAATCTCGGCTTCGGAAAGTTCACTGGATTTTCCAATGAGGGTCATGGTCATGCGAACGCGCGTCCCGCCTTTGAGATCGGGTCCGAAGGAGACGTGCTGCTCCGCGGTCACTCCGAGGCCGTGGTTGAGAAGATCGACCGAGCGGGGAGGACTGATGGCAGTGACCACTGCGGAGATGGTGGCGCGCACCGGCCGCACAAGGACGTAGCGGACACGGCTGCCAGCCTGCCAAGGGAGGCCTTCGGTCCAGACGGCCTCTTCGTAAATTCCGCGATGCAGCAGACGCTGAAGATTTTGGAAGGCGCGGAAAGCGGCATCGACCGCAACCGGCACGGTAATCGAGTAGTTAACATTGGGCAACATGAATCACTTCGCTGGATGGCGGGATTATGCCCCTATCGGGAGCGGAAGACAAGGACGAACATGCGCCTGCTCAAGGTGGAGCAACCAGCGCTTCACGTCGAGACCTCCGCCGTAGCCGCAAAGCGATCCGCCGGTTGCGATCACGCGATGGCATGGCACGACGATAGCGATGGGATTGCGATTGTTGGCCATGCCTACGGCGCGGAAGGCTTTGGGATGTCCGATGATGCGAGCGATCTCGGCGTAGCTGCGGGTCTCGCCGTATGGGATAGCGACGAGAGCGCGCCAGCAGGCGAGTTGGAAGGGGGTTCCACGAAGATCGATGGGCATGGAGAAGTCGCGGCGCTCGCCGGAGAAGTATTCATCGAGTTCGCGAATGTACGGCGCGATGGCTTTTGCCGATTCGTGCAGATCAAATTTCTTTGGGTCCAGCATCATTACGCGGCCTTGGAATTCGAGGCGCAAAAGGCCCTTTGACGAGGCGGCGAGGAAAAGCGGGCCGACGGGCGAGGAAGTGCGGCCAAAGAAGATGGATTCCATGACACTGATGTTATAGCGACGGACAATTTCTATGGCAAGTGATCCCGCAAATACGGCGCGTTGAAAGGCAAACCACGTGGCGGACTGGAGTCCTGTCAAATAAAAAGCCTCCCGCTTGGGCGGGAGGCCGAGTGCGTTCCAGGGGAAAGTTATTTTTGTTGCTGTTGATTGGCGGTGGCATTGCTTGAGGCGAGTTGCTCTAAATTGTTTTTCAGCAGGCTGACTTCGACGCGCCCGCCGTTAATGCGCTTCGGCTTGGCATTCCCTTCTTCCGCGCTCGCCGGACTTGGGGAATTACCCATGCCAACCAGGTAAATTCGGTACACGGGAACATCGTGATTGAGGACGAGGTAACGCACAACCGACTCAGCCATCTTCTGGGAGTTGGCAATGGCGGCTTGGCCGTTACCCGACGAGAAGCCTTGCACCTCGACCACGTAGCCGCGCTGATTTTTCAGAGGAGTTGCCATTTCATCGAGCGCTTCCTTGGCGTTCTTGCTCAACACCGTCTGCCCGGGCTTGAAGCGAATTTCGGTCTGCGTAGCGGCCTGATACTGGTCGATATTGGTCACCACCTGCTCGACCGTGTTCAGGCGCGTGCTGGCCTGGTCGGCGGTCTGCTGTGCGGCCTGCGCTTTGTTGCCGGCCTCCATGGCGTGCCGGTCAGCTTCGCTGGCCTTCGCGGATGCCATCTGGATGCCCTGCTGCGCGCGAGCGTCGACATCTTTGATCTCTTTTGTGTTGGCCGCAGTCAGCTCATCGAGCTCGTTGATGCGGTCGCGAATCGGCTGGGTCTGGCGCGCGACGTATTTCTTGCGCGCGAACGGATTCATGCGTCCCCAGAAGCCTTCGCGCGCCTCGGGCTGTAACGGCTCCTTGCCGCTCGCCGAGTTGGCAGCGCTCGCGCCGGTTGCGGATTGATTGCCGGTGGATTGGTTAGCGGTAGATGCGGGCTGAGACATTGTCCCCTGCGAAGCCGAAGCTGGCGGCGTCGAGCTTTGCGATGTCGAATCATCCTGCGCGAACACCGGCATGGCCAACGTCGCGCTCAACAGCAAACCGCCCAACAGGAAACCAGGGAGAGTACGATTCTTCATTTTCAACTTCCTCCAGAAAGAGTGGCGATTCCACTCACAGCGCATCGAGCGAATCGATTACGAAATCCAAAACAAAATTTAGATGCCTGAAAACATCCGCCGATAAAGGGCCGATGTCCTAACATATGTCGTTTCGCGCCATCTTTCTATAAACAGTTTGGATGCCAAATCTCGCGGGGCGGGGGCTGGTCAGTAAATGCTTTTATTTTCAGATACATGCGGGCGACGGCTTGGGCATGGCTGGCGGCTGCCGGCGGTAATTTTGGCGAGAACTCATATAAAAACTGCGTGAATGGCGTTGAACTACGGCCGCGATGCTGGCTGCGAATGTGACAGGCGCGAGATCGCGGCGACCATCATTCCTGACAGAAATTGCATGGTGGCGACGTCGTTGTTGTCGAAAGCTTGCGCCGTTGTGGAAAGGACTTCGACGACGCCCAGGGTTCGGCGGAAAAGCTGGAGCGGGGCGACCAGAATCGAGCGCACGCCGAGGCGCCGGCAAGTACCGACGTCGACGCGCGGGTTGGATTCGGCGTCATTGCAGAGGAGGACTTCTCCGGTGCGCACGCAATCGGCGGAAAGGCCGCGATCGGTCTGCAGGCGGACTCCAAGGTCGGGCGCGGTGCGGCCGGCGCGCGCGCGACAAATAATCTCGTCACCTTTGCGCAGCGCGATAGCGGCACCGGTTGCTCCGGTTAGAGCCTGGGCCCTTTCGGCAATGATGCTGATGCCAGGTTCGAGGTCGAGTTCCCCGGGATTCAAGTGGACGAACGCGGGCCGCAGGCTAATGGGCCCTTGATGGCGCACACGCAGGTGATGGCGCGAGGCGAAAGCAAGCGACGCAAAATCGGGGACGCCGGAAAGTTCCGTTTCAAGTTCGTTTACTTGCGGGAGCGTATGCAGCAGTGAGCGCACCAAGCGGTCGAGTTCGGCGTTTTCGATGAGGCGGCCCCTTTGCTGCCCGCGCAGCGACCCGCCGAGGACGCGCGAAAGACTCAGCACCGCGTTGCTTCCGCAGGCCAGACAGCGCGTCGTGTTGTTTGCGCTAATCAATTCACACTGCACGCAAAAGACTGCCGTTGGCAGCGACAAAAAGTTTACGTCAGAAGCCCTGAGCGTACCCTGCATGTATGTGGTCCCTGGACTGATCGGGGAAACACGAGGGTAAACATTCGCCTTGCGAGGTCCAAGTAACGGCGATGGTTCGCGGTGTGGATAAAATGGGCGCGCACGACCCGCTACTGCTTGCCCGCGTCTTCGCGCGCCAGCTTGATCTTGGCCGAGTCGAGTTTTTTCTGCACCCGCGCTACATCGCTGGGATCAACTTCCGCGGTGATGGTGCGATTCCACTCGTTCAGGGCGCGGTCCCAGTTGGAGACCGCCATCTTCAGGCGTCCCGTCTTCTGATACAAATCGCCCAGATGATCGTGCACGGTGGGATCGGTGTTGATTTTCTGCGAAGCCTTTAACAGGTTCTCTTCCGCCAGATCGAATTTTCCCAGCCGGTAATAGGCCCAGCCGAGAGAGTCGAGATACGCGCCGTTGGCCGGATCGAGATCCACCGCGCGCTTGATGTATGCAAGCGCTTCGTCAAGTTGCATATTCTGGTCGGCGAGCATATAGCCGAGGTAGTTCAGCGCCGAGGCATGCTCCGGATCGCTCGCGATCACTTTCTTGAATTGAACTTCCGCATCCGTGTAGCGCTTTTCGCGCTCGTACGTGGAGCCTCGCAGAAACCAGACGTAGGCTTTGTCCTCTTCCTTCGTCGAAAGCTGTTCCGCCTTGTCCAGATTCAGTTCCGCCTCGCTGAATCGCCGCAGCCGCGTGTTCATTTGCGCCAGCGTCAGAAAAACCTGCCGGTCGCCGGCATCGCCTTTCAGCATGGCGTGAACATCCTGGAGCGCCTTGTCGGCGTCTCCCATGTCCGCCTGCTGCGCGGCCAAAACCATCTTCAGGTCGCGACTGCTGGGCAGCTTTTGAACCGCTTCTTTTGCGACGTCGGTTGCCTTCTGCCATTCCTTCGCTTCGCGCCACGTGTCGATAATCTGCTGATATCCGCGCTCGATATTTTCATCGCCGCCGAGCGCGACCATCTGCCGAAAAGTCTCGTTGGCCGCCTGGTAATTCCCCTGATCGCGATAAATCGTACCCAGCCGCTCCAGAAACACGGCGCGGTTACTCTTCGCGCTTCCGGAATAATCTCCGTCCGGCTTCTCCGATTTCTTCAGCAGATCGCGCATGATCGGAACCGCTTCGTCGTAGCGGCCCTGCGCCTCGTAAATCGAGGCGATGTTGTACTGCACTTCAATCGAGTCTGGCACCATGGAAGCGGCCTTCTTCAGATTCTCCAGCGCCAGGTCGAACTTGCCCTGCTTGCGATAAATCTCCGCGATGCGTGTGTAGGTTTGCGCATCTTCCGGATTTGCGTCGGCGATGACTTTGTACTGTTCCAACGCGGCGTCGCTCTGCCCATCGTTCAGCAGGTTCTCGGCCAGGCCGCGGATGGCGTCAAGATTGTCGCGATCGAGTTCAATGGCATGGCGATAGGCATCGATCGCGTTCTTGTATTGCTTTTGCTGCTCGTAGGTGTAGCCGAGCGCGGAATAAAGCTTGGCCGAGCGCCCGTTCTTGGGCACCGAACTCAGCACGTCCGTCGCGCGCGCCGTGTCGCCGAGTTCGTTGTAAAGATACGCGAGCGTGGTGACCGCTTCTTCCGAGTCCGGCTGGAGTTTGACCGCGGTCTTGAATTCGCCCTCAGCTTTTTGCAGATCGTTGTTCAAGCGATAGAGCCGCCCTAGAAGCAGGTGATCGTCCATGCTGTCCGGTTCCAGCCGCACAATCTGCTCGTATTGCTCGATCGCCAGTTTCAGCACGCTGTCCGAACCGTTGCCGGCCTGCATGTCGCCGAGTGAACGCAAATAGATTCTGCCCAGCAGGCGGCGCGCTTCCAAATTGTTGGGATTGCGCTTGATGATGTCCTGCGCTTCGACCACCGCGTCGCGAATTCGCCCAGTCTTGGCGTAGAGTTCGGCGAGCCCGGAGGTCAGGTATGAGGAGGTCGGATCGGCGTCAATGGCGGCGCGGTATTCCTCGATCGCCTTGTTGGCGAGATCGCTGCGCCCATACGTTGCAACCTGCTCCTCGTACATGTGCGCGAGGCAAAAGTGGTAGTAAGCCGCCGCCTTGTCAACCTTGCCCTTTGGGGCAGGCGAATCCGCACCGGTGGCAGGCGCACTTTGGGCGGGCGCATTTTGGGCGGGCGCATGTTGCGCGAACAACAACGACCCCGTAAGAAGCACAACACTAAGAGAAAACCAATTTTTCATGAATAGACCTGCGGACCGAGCCGCCTCTTCCTTGGATGCTGGATCGCCACCCTCCGGATTACCCTATTCTACCTTGGCCCGACGCCAGCGGGAAGAATGCCTGAATACGCCAGAATCCACCAGTACAGGGGCTTTGGGCGTGTTCGCCGTTGACTTTGGGAGGCGCAGCGGTTAACCGCTGCGCTAACTTGCGCCTTTTCAGCATCGGCTTTACGGGCTGCGGAAGAAGTCCGAAATCTTCGTGCAACCGTGGAAGAGCGGCCCTATAGGGCCGCGTAAATCGTTTTGATTCAGTTAGGGCCTTAGCCCCAGTGGCCGTTGGCGGCTCGTCAGCCGACTTTTCCCGCAGCCTCTTTAGCAGCGGAGTGAGACATGCGGGCGGAGGCACTCTTTCCGCAGCCTCTTTAGCCGGTGGCGTATGGCGGTCGCGCAAGAAAGAGTTTTTCCCCAGCCTCCTCCCCTCGTGCCCAGTAAAGCCCGCAACGTGTGCCCGCGCTTCAGCGCCTGCGGGCCTCTCCCCGCCTCCGAGAGTTACCCTTAAAGAAACCGCCCGCCATACCGACCATCATCGGGTTCCGAGTGTAATCGCCTGGTTTGAACGGTTGACCTAAGTTGCTTCCGGTGTGCCTGTCATGCTGGTGCAATCCCGCTATAGGACGTGGTGTAGAATGAGTCCGAAAGTTCGCCCAGAGCACGAGGCACAAGCTACAGACGGCTTTATCTCTCCCGCCGCACCGCCGCACTAACCGCCTCTCGCGCCCTGAACGGGAAAGGACGGGCGACATGCTCAATTCAGCATTAAACAAGGGAAGGCTCCTGACGGTTCTGTTCCATCTAATCGGTTGGGGTGGACTCCTCGCGTTTGCTGTACCCCCCGCATCGGCTCAGTTCAAAGCATGGGTTATGGCCAAACTCCCCGAGAGACCGTGGGGTCTGGGAGTCGATTCGAAGGGCAACATCTACACATCGCTTCCTCTAACCGGCGAGGTTGTGGTGCTAAAGGATGACGGTACCTACGATCACATCGCATGGGTGCCTTCGAAGGAAGAAAGCGGGAAGGATCTCATTGGCCTAGTAGGAGTCGATAAGGCGGACAGTATTTACGTCTTTGACAAGGCTCACTCGAAATATGACGAGGAGGATTTGACGAATCCCTTCCATCCGGCGTGCCGGGACGCGACGGCGACTCGCACCGGGATCTATAAGATCGACCCCAAGACGCGACGGGTGACGGCCCTCGCGACAAAAGCGGACGGTTGGCCTTTCTGCTTTCTTCATGGTGTAGCAGTCGACTCGAACGGCAATGTGTACACGGCTGACGTCACCTACTCGGCTATTTGGAAGATCTCGCCGGATGGCAAGAAAGTTGATCTCTGGTCAGCCCATCCGCTGCTTAACTGGCCAGCGAGTCCTTACTCCGGAGTCTTCTTCGATTCGGAAGTCTACCTTGGCGTCAGCGCTTTAGCGGTCGACAAACAACAGAAGAACATTTACGCGGTTACCATGGGCGTTCCGATGGTGCTCAAAATCCCGATAAAAGAGGACGGCTCTGCGGGTGAGCCTCAGGCCTTGCAGCCTAGCGGGTACTCGCTGCTTGACGGTGTCGTACTCGACGCAAAAGGAAACATCTACATTTCCGAGATGCTGCGAAACGAGATTTGGGTTCTTTCGCCTGACGGTTCGCAACGCATCCTGATAGCCAACAAGATGAACGCTCCGCTGGACAACAACACAGGGCTAGTTTTAAAGGGCGACGTTCTTTGCACCTCCAATTTTGGCTTCGCGCATTCGAAGTCCGAAGATGCGGACCGGACGGTGGTTTGCATGAACGGTTTCACTGTGCCGAAATAGCGGCAACCCGAAAGATCGTGCTGCCTCTCTTGTCGTTCATTCGTCGTTAAATCCCCATTACACTCAAAACCCTCCCCGGTCCGGCACGGCTGCAACCATTTGCAGGTTGACAGGGCAACGACCATAGAACATAATCTGGCGACGTAGTGGGCGCACCTCCCCGCTATCCGATGCCCGGAGACGTTACGCTTCCACTTGGGGGTTCCTTCCGATGTTATTCAGGATAATCCGCACATCCGTCTTGGTTCTGGTTACCTTTCTTGTGCTGGGTCGCGTGACTTGGGCACAGTCGAGTGCGGATGCAGCCGTTAGCCAGACAACCGAAACGCTCACCATCACCATCAATGGCACGCTTGGACCGGTCCTGTCGGGCAGCGATCCCATCGGCGCCGATGGGCAAAGCGGAACCGTCACCATCATGGCCAGCGAGTCGCTGTCGCCCACGAAACACACCAAGACTTCCGCCACCTACACTCTTCCCGCCGGCGCAATCACCGCTGTCGTGGGAGGCGAGACCTTCAGCAACAACTCTCCGGCCAAGATGACGATCAAGCTGGCGAAGAAGGCAGACACGCTGACTTTGACTTTTGCCTCTTCCATCGATGGTTTCAGTTTTACCATCACGGATACGACCACTCTGGAGGCCGGCAGTTGGACGACTGCCGTGCTCGAACACCCCGAGGTCTTCGCTCCCTCTCCGCAGACGCTGACGGCGGCCAAGTCTGCCACCGGAAAGGGTAGTAAGTTCGAATACACGGTCGAAGGAGAGGCAACGGTTCTCGGCGTGGCTGGAACCGCTTCTAACAGTGCCCAGGTGGACCCGGTTCTTCCCGACGACGATTTGGATCAATAAGGCGGTTGTCCTGTTGATTCTCAGCCGACCCAGTGAGAGCTGACGCTCATTAGCTTTGGACCTTGCTGATCTCTGGAAGCACTTGCCGGAAGCTCGGCGAAGGTGGATTCCCTTCGGGAATACTCCCGGACGCCGCGCGGGGCCTTTGGCTGTGGGACGGTGTTCAAGCTAACGCCGATTTTTCGACCGCTGTGATCTAGTGTCCCTTTTTGCCGCTCTCTATTTCCCTCATTGGCTCTTTGCCCGCCCCTCCACAAATTCCTTGACTTAGCCCCCGCCCTCGCCATCAACTAAGAACAGCACACACCTTGCGTCGGCCCCTGGGCACCCCCGGTGCCTAAAGCCGAAGGCGCTCTTTGACTCGAAGATGTATAGGGCGGACACTCCGGTCCGCCCCCGAAGCCTCCCAGGAGGCTTCCTGGCTAAGTACGATCTTTGCTTCGAAAAATGCCTCCCAGGAGGCGAGGGTTGGAGACAGGTCTTTGACATTTTCATGGGCGTGAGCCTTGCACCATGCGGGTTTGACAACTCGTGAGTCGCCTCTCGATTTCTTGCAGTTGACGGTAAGTCTTTGGTTTATAAAGACTTTAGCTATAAGTCCTTATTCCTCAAAGACCTGGCGCTCCGCACCCTCTAAGTCTTTGACTTCATTAGACCAGGGGAGGGGGGCTACCCAGTCACCCGACCATTCGCAACGCGTTGGTTTCCCCTGTGATCCTCTGTGCCCCCCGTGGTTAAAGCCTTTGACTTCCTCGTCGGACGCCAAATCCGACGCCCGCAGCCGAGGCGAATTCATAAAGAGCACTGTTTTCAACGCACTACACTGAATGCGGGTTTTGGCAGAGCTTAAGTCTTTCATCTTGAATACTTTACTTGTAAGCATCTTCGAATGAATACTTTGCGAGGAACGGGCCGAAAAGACCCATTTTATCGCAGTTAACTCCCATGCGCTCAAGACTTTACGTCTAAGTCTTTATTCCGCAAGACTTTGGCAGGCAACAGTCAAAAAATTGCCTAAAATCGGACCTAACTTAAACTCAATAAAAGAGTTACAATAACTAAGTTCAAGTCTATATTTTTGAATACTTTGAAAGCCAACTTACTCTAACCGACTGATTTCATTAGATAGTGCTTGTGAGGGGAGGGAGGGGGGGTACCCCCCACAAGAAAGAGTCGTCTTTTGTGCCCAAGGCCCTTAGTGGCGGAAGTGGCGGACTCCGGTAAAGATCATTGCCAAGCCGAGCCGATCGGCGGCTTCGATCACTTCCTGGTCGCGCACCGAGCCACCCGGCTGAATAATCGCTGTCGCTCCGGCTTTGGCTATTTCTTCGACGCCATCGGGAAACGGGAAAAACGCATCCGACGCGGCGACGGTTCCCTTCAACGGGAGTTGCGCCTTCATGGCGCCGATCTTGCAGGAGTCGACGCGGCTCATCTGCCCCGCGCCCACGCCGACGGTTTGCCCGTCGCGCGCGTACAAAATCGCATTCGACTTGACGTGCTTGCAAATTTTCCAGGCAAAGAGCAACGCGCGATGTTCCTCTGCCGTCGGCGCACGCTTCGTCATCACCTTCAAATCCGATTCCTTCAACTGAAGCAGGTCCGCATCCTGAACGAGCAAGCCGCCGGAAATATTCTTCAGCACCCAGTCCTGCCGCCCCGGAGGAACCTCCACCAGGCGCAGATTCTTCTTCGAGGCGAAAACCTGTTTTGCAGCGGCGTCAAACGAAGGTGCAGCGATCACCTCCAGAAAAAGCTTGGCCATCTCGCTGGCGGCGGCCGCGTCAATGGGCCGGTTCACGCCAATCACCCCCCCGAATGCCGATACCGGATCGCACTCCAGCGCCCGCACATAGGCCTCGGCCAGCGTTTTTCCGGTCGCCGCGCCACAGGGATTTGTATGCTTGATGATGCCGCAAAACGGCCCTTCGAACTCGTGCGCCAGATCCCACGCGGCTTGCAAATCGACAATGTTGTTATAAGAAAGCTCTTTTCCCTGCACTTGTTTTGCGTGCGCAACACCGGCAGCCGAATCGTCGGCATACATCGCCGCTTTCTGGTGCGGATTTTCGCCGTAGCGCAAATCCATCTGCTTGTGGAAACTCAGACGCAGCGTAGCTGGGAATCCGGCGGGCGGCGATAACTCGAACTTTTCGCCGACGCGCTCCAGCGTCGAGGCGATCGCCGAATCGTAGGCCGCCGTCGTGGCAAACGCTTTTTGCGCCAGCCGCCACTTTGTTTCTTTAGAGAGTTCACCGCCCGCGCGCGCCATTTCATCGGCGATCGCCGCGTAATCGCCCGGAGACGTCACCACTGCGACATCCTGGAAATTCTTCGCCGCCGAGCGAATCATCGACGGGCCGCCAATGTCGATGTTCTCGATCAGTTCTTCGAAGTGCACACCCGGCTTGGCTGCGGTCTTTTCGAAGGCATAAAGGTTCACCACAACCATGTCGATGGCGGGTATGCCGTGCTCGGCCACGGCCGCCCGATGGCCGGCGTCATCGCGCCGATGCAATATGCCGCCGTGCACCTTCGGATGCAGCGTTTTCACTCGTCCATCCAGCATCTCGGGAAAGCCGGTCAGATCAGAAACGTCTTGGACGGCAATACCGGAATCGCGCAAAAGCTTCGCCGTGCCGCCGGTGGAGACGAGCTCAACACCCAACCCGCTCAGCTGGCGGGCGAAATCCACCAGCCCCGATTTGTCAGTAACGCTAAGAATGGCGCGTTGAACCCTGGACATGATGACAGCCTCAATGAGGAAAAATGGGAAAGTAGAACAGGAAATTCTAGCAGCAAAGCGAGGGCGTGCTACACGAGGAGATGAGAGATTGAAGTTTGGGAAAGTTGAGATTACTTGGCTTTCGCCTTCAGCTTGACATGGCCATCCTGCGTCTCGACCGAATAGACCACCGTGTCGCAGTGCTGCTGATGGCGAATCTCGTTGGTCTTCTTGCTGACGAATGCGACGAATGAGTCGAAGTTGCCCGAGGCGCTTTCGCCGAGCTTCTCTTTGGCCGCATTGAATGCGTTATACAACGATTCGATCTTCTCGCGCTCGCCCGCCGGCTCCGAGCACTGGACCGAAAAAACTTCGCCCTCTGCCTTGGCGTGCCGGGTGACGCCGTAGGCCTGGCGCGGTCCCTCGCGCTCGGTGCTGCGCACGCCCTGCACCGACAGAAGCGCTTCCTGCGGGCGACGGTAGCCCTCTTCGCGAATCCGCATCTTTTTGCGCCACAGATCGCTTTGAATCGCATAGCGCTGCGCCATCTCGTTGTAACGATAACGCTGAGAAAAATTCAGGCGTACGCCATCGCTGAACTTGCGCAGCAGGTTTGTAACTTTCCATTCAATCTCGGTCGGGGGGCGTTTGGCCGGATTGTTGAAGAAAATTTCATACTCGATCTTCAACCGGCGTAGAAGCCGGTCGAGCAGATTAAGTTCTTCCTCAATGTTTGCGATGGTTGCCACGGGGATCTCCCACTCCATAGGGTAAGCCCCGCAACGCCCGGGAGCACAGGTTCCCCCGGGTCATGCCAAGTGTGTACGAAAGTCACTTAGGATTGATTGGTTTGAAAAAGCAAATTGCGGCGGCAAAGCTGGCAGCAACTGCCAGACCTTATTTCCCGCTCGCCGCCATCTTCTTCACCATTGCCAGCACCAGCTTGCGGTCGCTGTCGTTCAAACTGGCCGAGTAGCGGCGCATCTGGCTGAGAAAGCGCACCTCGTCATCGGAGAGCTGGGGCAATCCCTTATGCCCGTTCGGAACCCCGTCCGCGAAAAACTGCGAGAGCGGAATATCCATGGCGCTGGCGATCTTCGCCAGCGTATCCAGCGACGGAATCGTGTGGCCGTTTTCCACGCGCGACAGGTAGCAGCGCAACAGGCCGGTGCGCTTTTCAATGTCGCCCTGCGACATGCTTCTTTGGAGGCGGTGATTTCGGATGGTCTCGCCGATTTTCATAACGCACAATCGAACTCAAACAAAAAAGGATGCGTGCATAGTAACCAGTGTGGCATTGTCTGGCAAGTGGAATTTCTTGGACCAAAGAGTTGCCCGAAATCCGTGAAACGCGAAAACAAAAGTCTGGGGTTGCGTTGAGTTCTGAATTTGCTCGATGAATTTTCCACGGGCCGGTCATGCCGAGCGATGACTGGCAAGGTCGATCGGCAAAACTCACAATCCCGCGCTACTTCTTCAGCGCCCCCGCCAGAAAAGCCAGCGTCCGTTGCCATGCATCGGCCGCGTCTTCGGCGCGATATCCCTGCTTGTTATTCGGATTTTCGAACGCATGTCCGGCATCGGGATAGATCTTCACCTCAATCTTCTTCCCCAGTTTCTCCATCGCCGCCTGGAACTTCTTCACATCCTCCGGAGGAATACCGCGATCCTGCCCGCCAAACAATCCGAGGATGGGCGCGTGAATTTTTTTCAGCTCGTCGGCCTCGGTCGCGAGGTGCCCATAGTTGATTACCGCCGCCGCGAGATCCGGCTCGGCCAGCGCGGTGTCGAGGGAATACCCTCCGCCCATGCACCAGCCGATGGAGCCGATTCGATTCTTCTTCACATTCGGCTGTGATGCCAGATACGAGTAGGCGGCCTTCAGGTCCCGCACGGCCCGATCCTCGGGCACGCCGCGCATCAACTCGTGCGCTAGGTCGGGAGTGTCCGCAACCTTTCCCCGGTACAGATCGATTGCCAGCGCGACATATCCCTGGTCCGCGAGCTTGGACGCCTGCTCCTTCACCCAAGCGTTCAATCCCCACCATTCGTGAATCACAATCAGGGCCGGAAACGGCCCCGACCCCGCAGGCGTATAAATCAGCCCGCTAACAGTCTCGTCGCCGGATTTGTAAGAGACCGGCTTCCCGTCCGCCGCGAACCCCATTGTGGAAAACAAGGAAACACAGAAAAACACGGTGAACATCAACGCAGCAGATTTCATAGATTACCCCCAACAGATCAACTTCTTCTCCGCGGATCAACGCGGATTCTCGCGGATCTTCCTTTTGTCTTTTCCATCTTTGTCTCCTTCAATCATCTGCGAAAATCCGTGTACCCCGTGAAAATGAAGTTGCGGTCAAATTGCCCAATTACAAAATTATCAAATTACCCAATGCCTCAATTGTGCTTCACAAACCTCCCATTCTTCTGGCCGGTAAGGGAGTTGTAAACCGTCTCCAGAAAAAGATCCTCGGTAATGAAATCGCCCGAATATTTCTTCCACGGGTCCAATATCTTTTTCTCCTTCATGTCCGCGAGAGACATCTTCTTGTCGAGCGCCTGCTGCACGGCCGCCCGCGTTTCCTTGAGCATCTTCACGTAGGCATGCACATCATTCAGGTTTGAAACCGGCCCGTGCCCGGGAATCACCTTCACATCCGGGGGCAGCGATGCGATCGCGCCCTCCACGCCCGCAATCATGCCATCGATGCTGCCGCCGCCATCCACGTCAATAAAAGGAAACCCATAGGTCACGAAGTCGTCGCCCATGTGTACCACGTTCGACTTGGGAAAATAAATCACCGAGTCGCCATCCGTATGGCCCGCGGGAAAATGGAGCGCCCGAATATCTTCGCCATTCAGATGCACGGTCACATCATGATCGAACGTGATAATCGGCAGCGCGGCCTTGGGCTGCGCCTTTGCCTCGAAATGCAGCGCCCCGCCGTTTCCCGCCCGCCCGCCCTCTTCCAGGCGCTTGCGCACATTGTCCTGCGCAATAATCGGCGCCTGCTTCTGGAAAAATTCGTTACCGCCCGTATGGTCCTGGTGATAGTGCGTGTTAATGATGAACCTCACCGGCTTGTCGGTAATCCCTTTCAACGCCGCCTGAATCTTGTCGGCGAGCGGAGCATACTGGTCGTCGACTACGACGATGCCATCCTCACCTACCGACGCTCCAATATTCCCGCCTGCCCCTTCCAACATGTAGACGGATCCACCCACTTTTGAAACCTTGATCTGCACTTTGCTGAAGTCCTGATCCTGCGCGAAGCATAGGCCTGCCGAGATGCAAGCCAAAATTGCAATTCGAGACGATGCCCGCATAATACCCCCATCACGTTGATACGAACCGCGAATAGAACAATATAAACATTTCCAATCGCCAGGATAAATAGTTTCGATTTCCGTACAGTAAGATCAGAGGCTACTGTTATCATGCCGCACGGAATCAGGCGGACCCAACGATGACTAAGGTTGAAGCGATTATTCAGGTTTCGAAGCTGGATGCGGTGAAGGACGCACTGCACGAAATCGGCGTGGAAGGAATGACAGTTCTGGAGGCTCGCGGGCATGGCCGCCAGAAGGGCCACACCGAGTTCTATCGCGGGCGCGAATATTCGGTGGATCTCATTCCCAAGGTAAAGCTCGAAATCGTTCTCGCCGATGAGGCCGTCGAAAAAGCCGTGCAGGCCATTGCCAACGCCGCCCGCACCGGCAAAATCGGCGACGGCAAGATTTTTCTCTCCCGCATCGACGAAGCGATTCGTATCCGCAATGACGAACGCGGCGACGGCGTTCTATAGGGGACGGGCTGAACAGCACCGAAGCCGTTTTGTGATCAGCCGCGAGCGGTTGACTCGAATTCGGTTTGCGCGTTTAAACGCGCACGCTTTTTCTGAAATGAGAGCATCGGCATGACCGCCGCAACCTTCGTCAACCCCGAGTTGCGCGACCTCTACGCCCGCGAGTCGGCTTCCATCCAGCAGGAATTTTCTGCCACCGCCGACGGCCCAACCGCCCTCGCCCGCCGCACTGCGCTCGTCGACTCCATCGTGCAGGCGCTTTGGAGCCAAATCATCGTCGCCGCCGCCGGGCCGGAAGCCGCGAAACCCGATGCTTCCAACTCGCCGAAAAACTTCGCGCTCGTTGCCACGGGCGGCTATGGCCGCGGCTGGCTCTTTCCCCACTCCGACATCGACCTGCTGTTTCTCCACGCCCACACAAAGACTGAATCTCAATTCAAAGATCCGATCCGCCGTTTCTCGCAGGAACTCTGGGACCTGCGCCTAAAGTTGAGCCCCGCGACCCGCACCCTTGCCGAATGCGAGCGCCTCGATCCCAACAATCTTGAATTCGCCATCTCGCTGCTCGATTGCCGCTATCTCGCCGGCGATCCCGAGCTTTTCATCAGCCTGCGCGAGAAGTCTGTTCCCCGCCTGATTGCCCGCGAGCACCGCGCTCTCGTCCGAAACCTCGGCGAACTCACGCACGAGCGTCATCACAAATTTGGCAACACTCTTTTTCATCTCGAGCCGAACGTGAAAGACGGCCCCGGCGGATTGCGCGACTACAACGTCGCCTGCTGGCTGGGTTTGATCTCTACGCTGGAGAAGATGCCGGGCTGGCCCGATGCCGGCGCCCTCCTGCCCGCGCCCTCCCGCTCCGCGACTGAATCCGCGCTCGCTTTCCTGATGTCGGTGCGGTGTTTCCTGCACTTTCGGCACGGGCGCCATGACAACACGCTTAGTTGGGACGCGCAGGAAGAAGCCGCCGCGCGAAAAATCGGCGCTGGGCAAATGGAGATTGCCAACGCCGCTGATTGGATGCGCCTCTATTTCCGCCGTGTCAGCGCTGTACATCGCGTGTGCGCGCAAATGCTCCAAGAAATTCCAGCCGCTCGTTCCTCGCTTTACCGTCAGTTACGCGACAGCTCCAAAATCGCCAGCGAATACTTTTCCGTTGTCGGCAGCCTGATTTTTCCCAAGCAGCCCAGCGCCCTGCAAGACCCCGGGACGGTTCTTGGCCTCTTCGATTTCATGGCCAAGCACGGTCTCACGCTCAGCGGCACCCTCGAACACGACATCGAGCGGGCGACGCCCGTATTCGCATCCACTCATCCGCGAGGCAGCGATTTGTGGCTTTACCTGGAGAGCATCCTCGCCCAGCCTTACGCCTCCGATGCGCTGCGCGCCATGAACGCGCTCGGTCTATTGCCGCTTCTTTTGCCGGAGATGAAGGGAATCGAGGCCCTCGTAGTTCGCGATTTCTATCATCGCTACACTGTCGACGAGCATTCCTTCCTCGCTATCGAACACCTGCAGCGCCTCAGGGAATCAAAATCCGAAGCGGAGCGGCGCTTCGCCGAACTGCTTTCAGAACTCGAAAAACCCGAACTGCTTTACCTCAGCTTGCTGCTGCATGATTCCGGCAAGGGCATGCCCGGCGACAATCATGTGACGGCCAGCCTGCAACTTACCGACTCCTGCGCCGAGCGTCTCGACCTCGATGCCACCGATCGCGAACTCGTCCGCTTCCTCGTCGCCAGTCATCTTGAAATGTCGGCGGCAGTGCGACGCGACATCTTCGACCCTGCCAATGTGAAAGCATTCTCGGAGAAAGTGGGTGAGCCCGAGCGCCTGAAAATGCTGTGCCTTATGACCTACGCTGACATCAAAGCCGTCAATCCCGAGGCGATGACGCCGTGGAAAGCTGACAACCTCTGGCAACTCTACATTGCGAGCGCAAACTACTTGAACCGCAGTGCGGACGAGCGCGTCCACACCGGCAGCGCGTCCGACGCAAGCAGCGTGGGCCATGCCAATCTTGCGCATCTGCGCACCCTGGCGCCGGTCGCCGGGAAAAAGATTAATCACTTTTTGGAGGGATTGCCGCAGCGTTATCTCCGCCTTCATGGCGCCAGCGATGTGCTCGCCCACGTCGAAATGGCCAATGGACTGGGTCAGAGCGGCGTGCAATGCAGCCTCAAACAGGTGCGCCACTGGTACGAATTAACGTTGCTCACCACGGACCGCGCGGCGCTTTTCGCTTCCGTTTCGGGCGCGCTCGCGGCCTGGGGAATGAACATTGTGAAAGCGAACGCATTCTCCAATGCGGCCGGCATTGTCGTTGATACGTTCTATTTCACTGACCGCTTTCGCACGCTGGAGATGAACGTACAGGAATGGGATCGCCTGAAGAAAAGCATCGCGGCTGTGGTCAAGGGAGAAGCCGACGTATCGCGCATGCTTCGCGACCGATTGAAATCGGAGAAAGCGCACGCGGCCAAGGTGAAAGTCTCAACCAAGATCGATTTCGACGACGCATCCTCCGCCCATAGCACGATTTTGCAGATGGTGACGCAGGACCGGTCCGGGCTTCTCTATCGCATGTGCTCCGTAATTTCGAAGCACAGTTGCAACATCGAGATTGCTCTCATCGAAACCGAAGGCCAGATGGCGATCGACGTGTTTTATCTGACGAAAGCCGGCGCCAAGTTGACCGCCGACGATCAGGTCGCGCTGGGAAAATCGCTGCAAGTGGAACTGGCAACGCAGTAGTCCGCGGCGTCGCTCTGCGTCGTCCGTACCTTTGCACTCAGCGGGGCAAAGCTAGTTGGCGCGATCTCCAAGATGGCGAGCCTAACTACCGCCCGCGTAATATCCCTCCCGCGTCTGCACAGTCAGGTCGTTCTTCTTCACCTGCAAGACCACGTGATGATACCCGGCGCCCGCTGCGTCCTTATCAGGCGTGAATCCCAGGCTGTATTGGGTGCGCAGTTCGTCGGCAATGCTCGCATAGATGTCACTGGTCAGTTGCTTCTTCGTGACCTCAAAGAAGCGCCCGCCGGTTTCCTTGGAAATGCGTTCCAGAATTTTCTTTCCGTCTACGCGCGGCTCTTCGGGCTGCCGCTGCCCGCCGCTGCGCCGTCCGCCCGGAGAGCCTCCTCCACCACCGGGATAGCCGCCCCCACCTCCAGGCCAACCGCCTCCGCCACCGGGCCAGCCGCCTCCACTTCCGGGCCGGCCGCTCCCGCGATCCATCCCTTCATCGCGGCGCTTCTCATGCTCCTCCTGCCCTTTGAAGTAAATCGAGTAAACGACCGTCTCCGAGCGTTGCGCCGCCTCAATCGCGCTCTCCAGCGAGCTCTTGCTTCCCCGATCCACGCCGTCGGAAAGCACAATCACGGCCTTCCGCCCCGCCCGTTTGTTCATCAGCTCATTCGACGCCAAAAATATCGAGTCATACAGCATCGCGCCGCGATGTGGATGCTCCGAGCCCGATCGTGAATCCGAGTCGTTCGACTGGCCGTGTTCCGGATCTGCCGTTTTCAGCAACTCCAGCGCCGATTGCAGCTTCTCCCGGCTATGCGTCAAGTCCTGCAAAAGCTCGACCTCACGATCGAAATGGATCAAGAACGCTTTGTCTTTCTCCTGTGCCAGCATCGTGTCTAGAAAGCTCCGGCTCGCATTGCGCTCCGGGTCCAGGGCTTCCCGCTGACTGAAACTGGTGTCGACCAGCAATCCCAGCGTGAGCGGCAAATTGGCTTCGACCGAAAAATACTTAATCGTCTGCGCCCGCCCGTCCTCCTGCAACGTGAAATCGTCTTTGGACAAGTTCTTCACGATCTCCCCGTGCTTGTCGCGGACCGTTACCGGCAAAGTCACCACATTCACATCGACCGCAATGGTCGCAACCGAATCCTGCGCGTCTCGCGGGCTCGCACCTTTTTCGGAATCGTTCGCTTGAGGAGCGTCTTTCGATTGCTGCGCCCCGGTTGCCGGCGATTGCCCAAAGCCGGGCGCAACGCTCAGCGCAACGCTCAGCATGAGCGGCAGCAGTTGATTGAGCGGCTTTGGGAGCAACGAATTTCGCAAAATCATCTCCTCGGGCGGACCAGCTTTACGCGGATTTTGTTGGAGGATATGAGACTGGATGCAGATTATCAGATCAATAGTTGCCAGAGGTTTTCGTCAAACCGCGTCAAGTCCGGTAAAACTTCGTAAAGCCTGACTTCGCGCTAGTTCGGCGATGCTAAATTAAAAGCGATGCCGCTCCATAACAAATGTGCGCCGGTCCTGGTCGCTATCTTGTTGGCTGCCGCTCTGGGGGCGGTTGCCTGTGCTCAAACCACGCCCGCCGACGCCGCGATAATCAAAGCTGTCGGAGCCATCAAAAGCGTTCAGGCCGACTCCATCACAGTTGCCGCCGAATCCGGGTCTGAAATCACAGCCACGCTTTCGCCCGCCACCAAAATTCTCCGCGTGCCGCCGGGAGAGAAAGATCTGAAAAACGCAACGCCGCTCCAGCCTCAGGAGCTTCAGCCCGGCGACCGCGTTCTGGTCCGCGGGCAGGCGACATCGGACGCGCACACCATCGCCGCACTCGCGGTCATCGTGATGAAGCAGGCCGACGTTTCCGCCCAGCATCAGCGCGAGACCGAGGATTGGCAGAAACGCGGCGTGGGAGGCCTGGTGACAAACGTAGATGCGGCCACAGGCACCATCACCATCTCCGCGGGAGGGCTGGGCGCGAGCCGCAACGTGGTCGTCAATGCAGGTAAGAACACGATTCTCCGCCGCTACGCGCCCGCCTCTGTCAAGTTCGATGACGCCAAACCCGCGCCCCTCACCGAAATCAAAGTCGGCGATCAGTTGCGCGCGCGCGGCACGCGCTCCGCGGACGGCGCCGAACTTACCGCCGACGAAATCGTCTCCGGATCCTTCCGCAATATTGCGGGAACCATCACGACGATCGATGCCGTCGCAAACACCATGATGGTTCACGATCTCATCGCTAAGAACACGGTGTTAGTGAAGGTTTCATCGGAGTCGCAGATGAAAAGCCTGCCGACCGAAATGGCGCAACGCATCGCCGCGCGCCTTAAAGGGGCAGCCAGCGGGGACCACTCCGCAAATTCTCCCAACGGGAACGCGCAGGATGCGTCGCCGCAAAAAACCGCGGCTCAGAATTTCCCCGCGCGACCGCATCAGCCCGATTCGACGCATTCCGGCTCCGATGCCGCGTCGCGTGGCGGCACGGGCGGCAACGGCCCTCCCGACGTGCAGCGTATGCTGAGTCGCTTGCCCAATAGCTCGTTAGCCGACCTGCAAAAAGGTCAAGCGGTGATGATCGTGGCAACCTCTGGCGAGAACTCCGGAGCCGTCACCGCCATCACCCTGCTCGCCGGCGTAGAGCCGATTCTCACCGCCGCGCCCAACCGTTCCGCTTCTTCGCTGCTATCGCCGTGGTCCCTGAACGCATCCGGTGGGGAGGGCGATTCCGCTCCGTAGCGAATCATTCTTCATGAGCCATCATTTTCCAACCGGACGCGCGCATTCGAGGCATCGTTCTCTTCTTCTTTTGCTGACTCTCACCGCGCTCGCCGTTTGTGCGTCGGCGCAGTCCGCAGGCACTGGCACTCTACGCGGGCAGGTCGTCGATCCCTCTGGTGCGGTCGTGCCCAACGCCACCATCGCCGTCATCCAGTCGGGCGGCCAGCCCCATTCCGCCAAGACGAGTAACAACGGCAATTACGAACTCGGCAATCTCGCGCCTGGCAACTACACGGTAACCGCTAACGCGAAGGGATTCACCGTCTTCATTCAGAATGATGTGCAGGTCAGCGCCGGACAGGTCGCGCAGTTCAACATTTCGTTGCAGATTCAGGTCGAGCAGCAGAAGGTCAATGTTCAGGAGGAGGGTCCGCAAGTCCAAGTCAGTCCCCAGAATAATGCCAGTGCCATCGTTCTCAGCGGCAAAGATCTCGAAGCCTTGCCCGACGACCCCGACGAACTACAGGCGGATCTCGAGGCCCTCGCCGGCCCCTCCGCCGGCCCCAACGGCGGACAGCTCTACATTGATGGATTCACCGGCGGCCAGCTTCCGCCCAAGTCTTCCATTCGCGAAATTCGCATCAACCAGAATCCCTTTTCCTCCGAGTACGACAAGCTCGGTTACGGCCGAATCGAAATTTTCACCAAGCCCGGCACCGACAAATTTCACGGCCAGTTTTCCGTCCAGGGCAACGACTCGTCATTCAACGCGCGCAATCCGTTCCTCGGCTCGGCCGCCCAGCAGCCCTACGACTCTGTCATCTATATGGGCAACATTGGCGGCCCGATCAACAAGAAGGCGTCGTTCTTTTTCAACGTTCAGCGCCGCAATATCGACGAAATCGCCGTCGTCGATGCGCCCGTGCTCGGCCTCAACGAGAGCGTCCCCAATCCGCGCACGCGCACCAACATTGGCCCGCGCATCGACTATCAGCTGACGCCCAACAACACTCTGACCGCTCGCTACCAGTATTACCGCGATACCTCGGACAACAACGGCGTTGGTGGATTAACGCTGCCCCAGGCCGGTTACAACAGCGAATCCACTGAGCACACGCTTCAGCTCAGCGATACGCAGATTTTTGGAACGAAAGTGGTGAATGAGACGCGCTTCCAATACCTGCGCGACAACAGCGGCCAGACTCCCGTAAGCACCGCCGTAGGCATCAACGTACTCGGCGGCTTTACCGGCGGAGGGTCTTCCGCGGGATCGCAAACCGACCATCAGGACCACTACGAATTTCAGAATTACACCTCGCTCTCCGAGGGCAAGAATTTCGTTAAATTCGGCGTCCGCCTGCGCGCGATTCACGACGTGAACACTTCCGGCAGCGGCTTTAACGGGAGCTACACTTTCAACACGTACCAGAATTATCTTTCCGGCCTGCCCAGCCAGCTTTCGATCAACGCGACCTCGAGCGGCGTTGTGCCCACCGTCCCCGTTACGCTTGTGGATACGGGATTGTACGTACAGGATGACTGGAAGCTGCGTCCCAATCTCACTCTGAGCGGCGGCCTGCGGTTTGAGACGCAGAACCACATCTCGGATCACGCCGATTGGGCGCCCCGACTGGGTTTTGCCTGGGGGGTCGGCGGCAAAGGCAAGCAGGCGCCAAAAACCGTTCTGCGCGGGGGGTTTGGCCTGTTCTACGATCGTTTCACGTCCGATCTCGTCCTCAACGCCGAGCGTCTCAACGGCGTAACGCAACAGCAATACATCGTCTCGAATCCGGCCTACATCATTCCTCCGCCGGTTCCAACCTCATCTTCGACTCCGCAGGCCGTCTACCAGATCAGCCCCAACCTGCACGCGCCCTACATCCTTCAAAGCGCGTTCAGCTTCGAACGGCAGGTGACAAAGTTTGCCAGTGCCACGCTGACTTACCTGAACTCGCGCGGCGTGCACCAGCTTCTGTCAGTGGTCGCCAACGCGCCGCCCGTCCCGGCTTACCCATATGCGTCCGGGCCACTCCCCAATCCCGCGATCTTTCAATACACTTCCGGCGGAGTCTTCCGCCAGAACCAACTCATCGCCAACTTCAACATTCAAGCGGGAGCTCGACTCTCCCTTCACGGCTATTACTCTCTGAACTTCGCTAATAGCGATGCCTCCGGCGCGTCCGGCTTTCCCTCCGACCAGCACAACCTTGCGCTCGACTACGGCCGCGCCAGCTTTGCAATTCGGAATCGTGTGTTCTTCGGCGGCAGCGTCGGACTCCCTCGCGGCTTCCGCCTCAGCCCGTTCCTGGTTTTCAACTCTGGAGCGCCGTACAACGTCACGGTGGGCCAGGACCTGGCCGACGACCTGCTCTTCAACGTCCGGCCTGCCTTCGCCACGAATCCCAGCGGCGTTTGCGTCTCTCCGCTCGCCGCATGCCACTACATCGTTCCTCCTGGCCCGTACACTCCCATTCCAATCAACTATTTGACCGGTCCCTCTAACTTCACTCTCAACCTGCGCCTCGCAAAGACGTTCGGATTTGGCCCTGAAATCGCTGGCAACGCGGCGCAGTCTGGCGGTGGTCCGGGAGGTCATACTCCGGGCGCGCACCTGCCCGGCGGCGGGGGTGGCGGCGTCGGCTTTGGACGCGGCCCCGGCGGCTTCGGCGGTCCAGCAAGCACGCGCCGCTACAATTTGACCTTCAGCCTCAACGCTCGCAACGCTCTCAACAGAGTGAACCCCGGCGCCCCCATTGGAGTGCTGACCTCGCCTGACTTTGGCAAATCCGTTTCTCTTGCCGGCGGTCCTTTTTCAAGCGCCGCCGCCAATCGCAAGATCGAAGTTGAAGCCACCTTCAGCTTCTAGGGCTCGCGCGTTTGGAAGTGCTCACTCCGCGCCCAGTGCCCGATCCAGCGCCTCCACCAACGCATCCACATGCTTTCTCTGGATGATGTAAGGCGGCAGCAACCGCAGCACCGTCTCATGCGTGCGATTGATGATGATTCCCTCCGCGAGCAACCGCTTCACCACGGCCTTCGCCCGGTCGGCCGAGTCCAGTTCCACCGCCTGCATCAGGCCAGCACCCCGCACGTCCTGAATCGAGCTGTGTTTCTTGTCCAGCGAAAGCAGGGCCGCATGAAAATACTTTCCCACCGAGCCCACGTGCTGGAGCAATCGCTGTTCCTGCCGCAAGAATTCCAGCGCCACCGCACACGCCAACGGGCCTCCGCCAAATGTCGTCCCGTGCAGGCCCGGGCGCATGGACTCGGCGACTTTCTCCGTCGTCAGAATCGCGCCCAGCGGAAGCCCGGCGGCCAGAGGCTTTGCTACCGTCACCACATCCGGCAGCACGCCGTAATGCTGATACGCAAAATGCCGCCCCGTCCGGCCCAGCCCGCATTGAATCTCGTCGAGCAGGAGCAGCGCGCCACTGCGCGCCGTCAACTGGCGGGCTGCCTCCAAGAATTCACGCGTAACGGGCTGCACCCCGCCCTCGCCTTGAATCGTCTCCAGGCAAACCGCGATCACGCTCTCATCGAACTTGCGCGCCAGATCCGCCACGTCGTTGAACTTGACGAACTGCACGCCCGGCAGCAGCGGCGCAAAAGGAGCGCGATATTTCTTCTGCCCGGTCGTCGAAACAGACCCCAGGGTGCGCCCGTGAAATGAGCCTTCCAGAGCCAGAATGCGGGACTTCGGTTTTTTTCCATTCCCGCGATTTGCCTCAGCAAAAAGGCGGGTCAGCTTCAGCGCTCCCTCCCACGCCTCGGTTCCGCTGTTGGAGAAAAAAGCCCGATCCAGTCCCGCTATTTTCGTCAGGTGCCGCGCCAGTTCGCCCTGGTATTCGTTAAAAAATAAATTCGACAGATGGATCAGCCGGCCCGCCTGCCGCCGAATCACTTTCTGAATCGCCGGATGATTGTGCCCGAGCGCGTTCACCCCAAGTCCGCTGAAAAAGTCCAGGTACTTTTTCCCAGTCGAGTCCCACAGATAAACGCCCGCGCCGCGCACAAACAGAACCGGCTGCCGGTCGTAGGTAGGTACCAGAAACTTACTTTCCGTCTGTTTAACAGAATCCAAAGTTATGGCTTTCGTCATCGCAGTTTCCCCCAAAATGGATTGCTCGAATGTTCCAATCGAATGTCTTACTCGTCCCGCCGCCGGCAACCCATCATAACCGCCAGTATCCGCCGGATTCATTTCCAAGACTTTTCCTGATGACGGCAAAAAGAAATTTCTATTGGACTCGCATCGCTCTCCCATTTACGCTGAGAGCCAATTTGCCGCTGCGAATTCGGAGACTTGCGACCACATTTCATGCCAGCCTCGGAAAAGCCTCTCCCTCGAAAGGCGTCGATTTCGCCCAAGCGACTCACTCGTACCGAAGCTACAGTAATGCATTCTGGTGTACCGCAATAATTGAGGAGCAATGGCATGAAGAACCATTCAATATGGCATAGTACGCACGGCCAACTTCTTGTATTCGTTCTTACGCTCGCAACCGTCTCGGCGCTCGCCCCGCTAAGCCGCGCCCAGGAAGCACCTGCAAAAGACGCGCCTGCGAAAGAAGCTGCGGCCCAGAGCGCGCCCGCCCCGCAAGCGCCCCAGCCCGACCCCTCCGGCCTCGCCACGGGCGACCGCACCGCTACTACCGACGCGGCCGGAAACTCCTTTGTCGTTGCCGAGCCCACCGACAAATCCGCGCCCGATTATGCGCAAAGCAAGAAAGCCTTCGACGACTATCAGGCCCAATCCGCCCGCGAGCCGCTCGCCGTTAAGCTCGCCGACAACGTCGGCCACCTCCGCCTCGCCACCAATTTTGCCTGGACCCTGAACACCGGCTACCTCGTGCTCTTCATGCAAGCCGGATTCGCTCTGCTGACATGTGGCCTGGTGCGCAAGAAAAACGCCGCGCACCTGATGATGCTCAACTTCGCCGCTTATGTCTTCGCCTTCCTCGCCTACTACGCGGTCGGCTATGCCTTCCAGTTCGGAGCTGTCGCCATTAACGCCTCGCCCGCCAATCTCGGCGGAGTGCCCACGCTGAACCACTTTCTTCTGGGCGGCGGGCAGTGGGGATTTCTCGGCGGGAGAGGCTTCTTTCTGATCGGCCCCGCCTATGACGCCTCCAGCAACGTCTTCGCACTCTTTGAAGTCGTCTTCATGGAAACCGCCGGCTACATCATCGTCGGCGCGGTCTGCGAGCGCATCACCTTCGGCGCGTTCCTGCTCTGCGAACTTTTCATCGGCGCGATCCTCTACCCCATCTACGGCTGCTGGGTTTGGGGAGGAGGCTGGCTCTCCCAGGTCGGCTCCACGCTGCATGCCGGCCACGGCTACGTCGACTTCGCCGGATCCACGGTCGTGCACGCTGTCGGCGGTTTTTGCGCCATGGCTCTGGCCATCATTCTCGGCCCGCGCCTCGGCAAGTATGGCCCCGGAGGCCGCATTCGTGTTTTTCCAGCCCACAACATCGTCTTCGTCGTCACCGGCACGCTCATCCTGCTTTTCGGATGGATGGGCTTTAACCCCGGGTCAACGCTTGGCGCAACCGACCTCCGCATCTCCTCGATTGCTATCAATACCAACCTCGCCGGCGTCGCCGGAGCAGCCGCCTCCATGGTTCTTTGGTACTTCCTCTTCGGCAAGCCCGACATCACGATGGCCTGCAACGGCATGTTGGCCGGACTGGTTGCCATTACCGCCAGTTGCGCGTTTGTCACGCCCACTTCTTCCGTTGTGATAGGAATGCTCGCCGGCCTGCTGGTGTGCGGCGGAGTTCTGTTCAACGATCGTGTTCTGAAGATCGACGATCCCTGCGGCGCGATCTCGGTCCACGGCTATTGCGGATGGTTCGGCGGCGTCTGCGTCGGCATTTTCGCCGACGGCACCTACGGCGTAGGCTGGAATGGGGTCGGCGCCACAAGCTATCTCGGTCGTGCGGGCCAAGGCGTCACCGGTCTGCTCCACGGGGACGCAAGCCAGTTCTTGTGCCAATTGTTGGGAGCAACTATCTGCGTGGCGTGGGCTTTCGGCGCGACCTACGCGGTGTTCTGGACGGTCAACAAAGTCCGCTGCATGCGCGTCGAGCCCGAAGTCGAAGTCGAAGGCCTGGACATGCCCGAATTCGGTATGCCTGCGTATCCGGAAGACGCGGTCAGTCCCGCCTCGTACTGAGACGTCGAGCAGGAAACCGAACGCAAAAAGGGCATCCCAAGTTTGGGATGCCCTTTGAGTTGAGCTATAGGCGCGACAAAAGCCACGCCTAGGGTTGGTTAGTTACTTGCCCGTGCCAGTCAGAGAGACACTCTGCGGGCTCGCGGGGGCGTTATCGGTAAACTGCAGCGAACCAGTCCGAGTTCCAGTCTGGGTCGGCGTGAAGGTTACCTTTACCTCGCACGTGGCTCCAGCCGCTACCGTGCCTCCGTTGACGCACGGAGTCACCTTCTTGGTCTTTGTGACTGTTGCCAGCGCAAAGTCCCCGGTGGTCGCTATGGTAGTAATGTTCAGCGTCCCCGTACCCGTGTTGGTGAGAACGACCTTTTTGGCTGCGCCCTTGGTACCCACCCCAATCTTGCCCCACTTCAGCGAGGTTGGTTCGAGTGAAACCTGTGCGCCACCACTGCCACTGCAGCCAGCGAAGGTAAACGATCCGACCTGGGTGCTCCAGTCGAAGGTCGACGTGACCTTGTAATACTCCTGCGTATACCAGAAGGTGCAGCCATCCTGGTCAATGCGCATGGAGCTGTAGTCGCCCCAACGGTTGGAAGTGTCGGGCTGTGAACCAGCACCCGCCACGACCTGCAACTCGGGCTCAAGGGTGCCTAAGGCGTCGCTCGCCAGGCGGCCCGCGACGTAGACGGAGGGGTACATCGCCGTTCCACCCGGACAAGTGCTGCCGCAGGACTCGCTGTAGCCGAGGAGGATGTTACCCTGCTTGTCGCGAGCGAGTGAACCCATCCAGCGCCAGTTTCCGTCGGGAGCCCAGGTGCCTTGCTGATAAACGCTAAGGCCGCTTGGGGCGACGAGGGTGGGAGGCGCGGTGATTTCCATCCAGCGCACGCCGCCCTGACTACCGGATGCGGTCACGTCAAAATTCACGAGCCAATGCTGCGATCCCCCGCTACCGTCGTTCGAGTAGGCGAAGCGGTACATCAGTCGATCGCCGAGGGAATCGGCTTTGTCGGTGATGCCTTTTTGCGGAACGCAATCGCCACCGTAGCCGCCGTTGCACGCCGGGGTAAAGCTGGCAATGGCAATCAACTGCGAGTTGCCGTCGCCGGTCCAGGTTGCGCCCTTCGACCAGTCGGCGGGGTTATTGATGTGCGCCGAATACAGAGAGAGGTGCGAGGTATCCACATCGCCCACGCTGCCGATGAAGAACTGGTCCTGACCCGAAGGAGGATTAGTAGCAGTATCCTGGTCGGCGGGCAGCAAGCTGTCTTCACTGGCGGTGTACTGGTGGCAAATCTGTTCGGCCGAGGGGTCACCGGTCAACATTTTCGTGCGGTTGTAGACGCAGGCCAGCGGACCAATGAAGCTGCCCGTGCCGAAGTTGTTCTGCGACTGGCCGTAGTTGGTCGGCCAGATTCCCCACTTGGGATAGTCCGGGAACCCGTTCCCGGGAATACCAAACTGATAAAGGTAGTAAGTCCCATTGGCGTCAGGGGTAGTGGAAATGGCGACGCAAACGGCATAGGGAGAAGCAAATACGTTCTGCGTCAGGAGCCAGCGATGGGCGACCACGTCCCACTGCGCGATGATGTCACCATCGTTTTGCTCCTTGCACAACGGAGTTCCCGAAAGGCCTGACCAAAGAACATTGCCCTCGACCGCAGGGCCGCAGGTATAGGGAGAGGTCTTCGAACAGACCGTGTAGGAGGTATTAACCCACTGCACAACCTGCGTATCGCCGACCGCCATGGTCGTGTCGGGAGGAGCGTCAGGCACGGTGTAGTTGGGGAATCCATTACCGACGCCGAGGAAATCCGCGCCGATGCTGTAATTGGCTTGCGGGCCATTGGGGTAGTTCTGCTCGACCGGGTCGACCAAACCTCCGATAGCATGCTTGGGAACGCGGCGGACCGGGTTCGCTTCGTGAAAACCGTAATTCAGTGGCTGCGGCAGTTTGGCCAACTCCCCAAGAGGGGCCGAAATGCCGAATGCCTGGGGATGGTTGACTGTGTCCTGTGAGAATAGCGGAACGCTGCAGAACAACAGAACTGTAAGGGCTGAGCACAACATTACGACAGTGCGACTTCTTTTCATATTTTGGGTCCTTTTTTTCGCGCCTGTTGGGCGCGGAGACAAGCAATCTGGTGAGTTAATCACAGTTTCCTTGGGAATACAACTATTGCCTGCGTAGTTAACTGCAACGTTTTTCACCTATTCGGCAGTGGGCTTCAGAGAGGGAAGACTTGGAACCTCTCGCCTCAATGTTGACCAGCAGGTTAGCTTCCAAAAATCCGCCATGATCGGGCGGTGATCGCCAGCCAACGAATCAGCGACAAATCATGGCGTGATACACTCCGATTTTCTTTGACCGGGGAGGCCGCCCACAGTCATGTCTCAAAGCAAGTTCTTCAACCTCCGCTCAAAACGCGACAGCTCGCCACGAAATCGGCGGGCTTTGGTCAGTAGTCTCTTGCACGCGTTTGCCGCGTTGGCGCTCCTGGCGTTGGGAGCGGCCATGGGAGCGGCCCAGCACACTGTTGTCGAGAAAAACGGAGTCGGCGGAAAAATTGAAACCGACTACAACGCCGCCGACAAAGCGTCCGAGATGCGCACCATCGGCGCCGATGGGAAACTCCAGCAAAAAGTGGATTACGAATACCTGCCTGGGTATCACGTTCCCCAGCAGACCGACACGACGTATTGGCCGAGTGGGCGAGTGCGCAAAGTGGCCCGCAATAGTTACGACGCGAGCGCGAACTTTACCGAGGAATTCATACAGGTCTTCGACGAGTCCGGCAAACAGATTGGGGGCCACAGACTGACGCACGACCCGTGGACCGGTACGTATCGCTGCGCCGAATGGAATGCGGCTGCGGAGGATTATCGGGCCGTCGCCTGCCCGTCGGGCGAGGAAGGCGGCGGCGGCGAAGCGGAGGAGCCGAAAAAATTCACCTACGACGAGGTCATAAAGCATCTCGACGCAGCGCGGAAAAATGCGCAACGGGAACAGCAGAACACGGGGCGCGCGCGGGCCGAGGAGTCGCCTGCCGCGAAAGAGCGAATGGTAGGAATGGTTTTGCCGGCGCAGGTCCATCCGGGTGAGCGGGTGTCGGGAACGGTGGTCGAGAATCCAGATCGATATAGCGAAATGCCGGAGGTTGCGGTGACGCGCATCGCCGTGCCCTTTGAAGCGACCGGAGAAGCCTCAGGGTTATCGGGTTGGCGCTTCGAGACGGAAGGGGAAGAAGCGCGGCCGGCCGATGGCCCGATTACGTTTGTCGTTCCACGACGCGGCTCCAAACTGAAGATCACGTTCCGGCAGGCCGGCAATCAAGATCGATCGGTGACGCAGACGCTGGATCTCTCTGCGAACTTTGGACGCCCGACGCAGGAGGCGCGAGGCGCGAACTCATTTCACGTGGCAGCGCTTTGCCTGAAGGGCGAACTCTGCGCGGTGAGCGGATCGTTCGGTGGCGACAGCAGGAAGACCTTCGCCGCTTTCGAAGATCGTCCGGCAACGATCGTGGCGGAGAATTCCGAGACCGCCTATCTCAGCATTCCGGAACTCACCGAGCCCGGGGCTCGGCCATTGTTTCTCTCGGAAACATCGGCCGATGGGGCAAAGGTAGTTGCATTTCCTGTTGTGGTCGGCATGTTCTTCATCCGAAATATCGGTCGCGAAGTACAAGCCGGCGAGAGTCTGATCACGTTCCCGACCCTCGATGGTCCGGGGGATCTGCCGGACTCGGCGTGGCTGGCGGGCAACTTCCCCGCCACCAATCTGGAGCGTGCTCAGCAACTTATTCCAGGATTCCAACTGCCCAAGGCAAGTCGCGAGGCTCACGAAGAGCGCGAAGCTCACGAAGAGGGCGACTCCAAAGAAAAGCGCAAGATCGAAGAGAACCCGGCCAAAGAAAACTCAAAAGAAGAGAAAAAGGAAGAAGGAGAAATCCTCCTCGTCGTCAAGAACGTTATGCCGGACCAGATTTCGCTACGCAGTTCAAAAAATGAAATGCTCGTCTTTCATTTGAGTGACGAGTCCTTCCGCCGCGGCGAGTTCAAATATGATCTGCTGATTGAGGCCAAGAAAGCGGGCAAAGTCCAAGTGAAGGGATACGTAATCCCATTTCTGGCGCCGATTGCGGGGCAAGAGTTCAACGCCAAGGTGGCGCATTAGCGGCTCTCGTTAACCGCAAGATGGGGCGCGGGGTTGCCGCTACGTCTGCCGTTTCAGCGCTCGGTCGAGGGTCTGGTCGAGAGCGGCTTTGGCTTTGTCATATTCCTCGGCAGTGAGTTTGCCCTGCTTGCGCTCGACTTCCAGTTGGAACAACTCCTCTTTTAGAGCTTCAAGAAGGGTGGCGGAGCGGGAACCGGACGTGGCTGTGGAAGGCGCACCGGCCTGCGAAGCCGCCGAGCCCGAGATCGCGCTGGCTCCTGGGCCGGTGATGGGAGCGGCCAACGGTCCGGATGCGAAAGTCGCGCGGGATGCGTTCGCTCCTGAAGCGCCCGAGCCGAGTGCGCCAGGGCCAGAGAAGTGCGGCCCCGATGCGGCAGAGACTGCGCCCTGCCGTTTGGTGACGATCCAGCCTCCGATGCCGAGCAGGACGATGAAGGCGCCAATAATCGGCCAGCGATACTTTTCCAGCGGATCGGGAGCGTCAATGGGCGCGCCGAGTCCACCGCCGGGACGATTGCTCTCGGCCGTAGGCGACTGCTCGCCCATTGGGCCCGTCGGACCGCCTTGGGCTTCGGGGCCAGCTTCGGCTCCGCCACCTTGCGCCTGCTGATCGGAGATTGTTCCCGTTCCGCTGATTGTGAAGGATAGAGATTGTCCGGCGCGAGTTTGCTGCGCGAGTTCGACGATCCCATCGGACTGATTCGGGTCCTGCATTGATTTAAACGTCGACGCGTCGGCGGCCGCGAAGCGCATCGACTTCGGCAGCATGACGACGAAGTGCTCGGCGGGATAGAGCGGCTTCGGGTCGATCTTCATTGTGCCCGTGTAGGGCATGGTGAACTCGAGCTGAAATTGCGTTTCTCCGGGGCGCAGCGGAAAGGCGATGGCATAGCGGCCTTTCTCGGACTGCGGCACGACCTCGGCTGGGATGGGCTGCCCATTGGGCGCTTTGGCCTGGAGCTGTTCGACCTTCGCGCCTGCGGGCAGATAGAACTCAAAATTGTGATCGTTCATCTGGGTGACGCTGGCCGGGTTGTTGACGGCGAAAAGTCGAATGCCTTGCAGGCTGCTCGCGTCGGCCTGAAAGCGAAGAACGTCGGCGGTGAGGCCGATGCCGTCGACCTTTTTCGCCACGTCATAGACCTTCACGTCGACGTTGCTGGTGCCGGGCGGCGCGATCTGATGGTAGTTGACACCCTGGTGAACGGCGCGAATCAGGTGCGGCGCTCCGCCGCCAGAGCTATCGCTGAGTTTGAAGCTGAACTTGCCCGCCGAGTCGGCCTTGGTGCTGCCGGCAACGTCCATGCCATTGGCGATGTTGATGAGGATGACCTCGTCTCCGGCAGCGGGCTTGTTGGTGGTACCGTTGGTGACGGTGCCGGAGAGGGTCTGGGCTGCGGCGGAGGCCAGGGAGAGCGCGAGGAGCGCGGTTATGAGAACGGACTTTTTGAGATCGGTCAAAAGAACTCCTTAAGGATTAGATCTTCAGCGCACAATGTCTCTGAGCCTCAGGTCAAACTCCTTCTCTAAGAACTCGATCGTATTCGGCTGCCCATCCAACGAGGCGCGGATGAGTTGCGTGGTATAGAGCACTGATTTTGCCTTCCACTTCGCTGCGGAGCGCTCAACCGCTCTAATCCATTCCACCGTCACAACAAACTCGGAAAGTTCGTCTGACTCCGCATTTTCTCTTAGGCCAGAACACGCGAGACTATGTTGCAGTAAGGGCCTGCCGCTATGAGCCTACACCACCTGCTCCGAAGCCTGCTCCAGCCGGGCGATTTCGGCCATGATGGCGGCGGCTTCTTCTTCGAGCGAGTTGCGCATGGACTGGTAGTCGGCGTCGGGCACCTTGCCGGCTTTGTATTCGAAATTCAGGTCGCGCAGGTTTTCATAGACGGATTCCTTGCGTTCGCGGAGATAGCCGAGGCGCGTTTTTTCTTCTCCCGCGTACACTTCGCCCGGGAAAAAGAAGACGTAGTAAAGCGAGGCCAGCGTGAAGATGGCGCAGACGAAGAGGGTCATCGACATAGAGTTCTCAGTTCTCGGTTCTCAGTTCTCAGTGGGAACCTCATTGCTCAGTCTCCTTGCGCGCCTGCGCTCGCAGCTCGTCCAGTTCGGGACCTCTTGGGATGGTGATGCCATCGGCTAGCGCGGGCGTGGGGCGGTTCTTCCAGGAGCGCACGATATGCACTGCGAAGGCGATGCCGAGCGCTAATACGACGAACGGCATGATCCAGGCTACCCGATTGAAGCCGGTGGCCGTAGGCGCGGCAATAACAGTAGGCCCGTATTCCTGCACAAAGCCCTGGAGGATGAGGTCGTCGTTGTCGCCCTTATCGATCGCGGCCATCAATTGGTCGCGCATCTTGTCCGAAGACTTGCAGCCAATGTGGTTGCATTCGAGAAGTACCTGGCCGCATCCGCACGTACACATCATGCGATGGCCAAGGTCTTTGAAGCGAGCGTCCGTGTTTCCGCCCGCGCCCATGAAGAGGAAGACGGCGGCGGTGAGGGCTGCGGCTTGCAGGTAGCGGCGCAGGGAGCGCGTAGAAGGTCGGGAGTAGGGGTCCCTCGACTCCCCCAAACCGTTCGCTTCGCGTACGGTTTGGCTCCGCTCGGGATGACAGCGCGCGTAAGTCCGGAAAGGGTTGGGTACTTTCATATCAGTCCCCCGCCCCTGCATGCGCAGTTTCGCGGACGGGCGCGGACACCGTCACCACTACCGGAACGTAATTGGGCACGAGCGCCACCACGGTTCCGAATACCATGATGATCAGCCCAATCCAAATCCAGGGCACCAGCGGATTCAAATGCGCCTTAATAATCGGACGACCGGTGGTGTCATTCTTGCCTTCGTAGACGAGATAGACGTCACTCACCAAAAATAAATCCTGGCGAAAGCTTGGATAGATGCGCGGAATGGTCTGCGGCTGGCCGCTGGCTTTATAAAACCGGCGCTCGGGATACATCGTGGTAATCAACTTGCCGCCGCGATACACGTTGATGATGGCCCACTCGTTGGCATAATTCGGATTGTCGTCCTGCGTATAGGACTGGCAGACGAGCGTGTAGGGGCCGATGTTGATTTTGTCGCCGAAAGCCATCTCTTTTTCGACTTCCTTGTTAAACGGCTGGCCGAGGAGGCCGATGATGACGAGCGCGACGCCGAAGTGGACGATGTATCCGCCGTAGCGGCGCGTGTTGCGACGGCACAATAGAAGCATGGCGGCGAAAATATTTTGGCCGCTCTTGCCGGCAATGACGCGGCCTCCACGAACGAACTCGGAGATGACAGTGAAGATGACGAGCGCGGAGAGAACGGCGGCCATCACCGCGTAGAAGTAAGAAGGGTCTTCCCAGGGCCTCACGCCGAAAAGAATCATCATCAGGCCGACCGCGACGGAGCCGATGGCAGGATAGAGGAAATTGCGTTTCAGGCTTTCGAGGGAAGTTTTGCGCCAAGCGAGCAGCGGGCCAACCGCCGTGAGCAGCATCAGCAGAAGAGCAACCGGCACGGCCACGCGATTGAAGAACGGCGGACCGACCGTGACTTTGTGGCCCTGCACCCATTCGGAAAGAATCGGAAAAAACGTGCCCCAGAGAACGGTGAAGCACACGACGAGCAGCAAAAGATTGTTGAACAGGAAACTGGATTCGCGGGAGACCAGTGATTCGAGTTTGTGCTCGCTCTTGAGGTACGAGAGATTTTTGACCAGGAAAAACACGCAGACGGCGGTGGTCAGCGCGATGAAGACGATGAACCAGGTTCCAATAGACGATTGCGCGAAGGCGTGCACGGAACTGATGACGCCGGAGCGGGTCAGGAATGTGCCGAGCATGGAAAGCAGGAAAGTCGCGAAGATGAGGACCATGTTCCAGACCTTCAGCATGCCGCGCTTTTCCTGCATGATCACCGAGTGCAGAAATGCTGTGCCGGTAAGCCACGGCATGAGCGACGCGTTCTCGACCGGATCCCAGCCCCAGTAGCCTCCCCACCCGAGGACGGCATAGGCCCAGTGCGCGCCGAGAAAAATTCCGACGGTCAGGAAGCACCAGGTCACCATCGTCCAGCGGCGCGTGATGTGAATCCACTTTTCGCCCGGGTAATGCATGATGAGCGCGCCCAGCGCGAAGGCGAACGGGATGGTGAATCCCACGTATCCGAGATAGAGCATGGGCGGATGAATGACCATCTCGGGATATTGCAGAAGGGGATTGAGGCCAGTGCCATCGGGCGGTAGCACACCCCGCTCAATGGCGAATGGGTGCGCGGCAAAATTGAGAATCAGGAGAAAGAAGACCTGAACGGCGGCGATGATGACCGAGGCATAGGCGAACAAGCGCTGATCGGTTTTGTAGCGCAGGCGGAGAACGAATCCGTAGCCGGCGAGCAGCAGCGACCAAAACAGGAGCGAGCCTTCCTGTCCGGACCAGAGCACCGCGAATTTGTAGGCGGCGGGCAACTCGCGGTTGCTGTGGTGGTAAATATAGGCGATGGAAAAATCGTCGGCGAAGGCGGCGGAGACGAGAATGAACGAGGCGAGCGCGACGACGATGAAGGTGGCAATGCCGGCCCGGCGGGCGGTCTCGCCCAAGCGGGCGGAAGCGGCGTCGCGTCCGAACAGAGAGAGCAGGCCAGCCCCGAACGAGTACGCGCTCAGGCCAAGCGCCAACAGAAGCGCGAAGCTTCCTATTTGAGCCATAAAGATGAATCCCCGATGGCATCCATTTTTTCAGAGATGAGGCGGGGATGCAATGCGAGGGGCGGTCTGGTTGTCGGTAAGACATCATTTGGCGAATGACAAATCGGACGCGGATGCATCCATGACGATCAGTTGCCAATTTTTCAAATTGCGTGGTAGTGTCGGGCTCTAAAGCAACAGAAGTTATAAAGAAGGAGGAGTTATGAAGGAAAAAGCTGTGAAAAGCAGGCTGTTGGTCCTGGCATTGGTATTGGCCTGTGCGTTGCCGCTGGTTGCGGAAGACAAGCAGGAGAAGAGCGACGACCGGATTCGGGAATCGGCTACCGTGATGAAGGAAATTCTGGGAATGCCCGAGGGGATTCCGAAGGATCTGCTTAACAAGGCGGATTGCATTGTCATCTATCCATCGGTAAAGAAGGCGGCGTTTATCGTAGGCGGAAGCTATGGGCGCGGGCTGATCACGTGCCGCAGAGGAGCGGATTTTTCTGGACGGTGGAGCGCGCCCGCGATGTTTGCGCTGGAGGGCGGGAGCTTTGGTTTTCAGATCGGAGCGCAGGCTACGGACTTTGTGCTGCTGGTAATGAACGAGTCGGGAGCCAAGTCAGTGCTTTCGAGCAAAGTGAAATTGGGAGCGGACGCGTCGGCGGCCGCGGGACCCAAGGGCCGGGATACGTCGGCGGAGACTGACGTGGTGATGAAGGCGGAAATTTTATCGTATTCGCGGGCGCAAGGACTATTTGCGGGCGTGTCGCTGGAAGGCTCGACGATGCGGTCCGACGATGGCGCGAACAAGGCGCTGTATGGGAAAGAACTGAGCGCGAAGGAAATTGTGCGCGAGGGGAAGGTGAAGGCACCGGCGGCGGCGGCGCGATTGCTGGCCACGCTGAACAGGGCATCGCCGAAGCACGTGGTGAAGTAGGAATTGGCGAGCTTGCTGGACAGCCGGAAACGGGAGTACTTACGTTATTGTATCTACGCTGGGCCGCAATTCTTCAGAACTACGCCGCAGATTTTGTCGGCGAACTTCTCGGTCAGTTCGTCGTGGCGAATAAGAAAGCGGAAGTAGATCGGGCCGTAGAGCGAGTCGAGCAGAAGGTCGAGATCGGTGTCGGCAGGAAGTTCGCCGCGATCGATTCCGCGCTGCAAAGTCTGGTAGGCTTGGCGGCGCCTCGGCCAGAGGAAGCGCTCGCGAAAGGCTTCAAGCAATTCGGGATCGGATTGCCCGCCGCCGAGGAGAGCCGCGACAACTTTGCCACGAGAGGAGCGAAAGACGCGAATCAGGCGGCGCATTTGCCGGCTCATGTCGCTGCGGACCGAGCCCGTGTGAGGGAACTGCAACTCCTGTTCTGCGCTTTCAAGAAACGCGTCGGCGACCAGAGCCCCCCTGTTTGGCCACCAGCGGTAGACAGTCGCCTTACTGACGTTGGCGTCGGCGGCGACGGCTTCGATACTCAAATCCGGGAACCCCTGCTGGCGCAAGAGCTTTAGCGTGCTGCGCAGAATTGCCTGGCGGGAGTGCTCGCTGCGCGGCCGGCCGGGGGGGCGTTTGCCGTTGCTTTTATTCGACGCCCGGCCCGTTACGGTGGAGTTTTGCGTCATCAAGAAAATTCATTATAATTTAAATCCGAGACGTATTGTTTTGAATCTTAGTAGAAAGTTGGGGCTGGAGGTCAGGGTCAGATCGCAGACGTAAAAGCTCATTCACCCTTTTGACAATTGACTTGCTGCTCCAATATTTAGTTTCTAACCTTCGTTTGCAGTTGCACGTCTTATGTGGATAGTTGCACTCGCGCTGCGGCGCCCTTATACGTTCGTTGTGATGGCGCTGCTGATCGTAATTCTCACGCCGATCACGATTCTGCGCACCCCAGTCGACATTTTCCCCGACATCAATATTCCCGTTATCAGCGTGGTGTGGAATTTCACCGGCATGTCGCCGAGCGAGATGGCGAACCGCATCGTGACCAACTCCGAGCGCGGATTCACCGTCACGGTGAACGACATCGAGCATCAGGAATCGCAGTCGCTCAACGGGATTGCGGTCATCAAGATTTTCTTCCGGCCGGGCGTCAACATTCCGATGGCGATGACGCAGGTCACGGGGATGTGCCAGACCGTGCTGCGCGGATTGCCGCCGGGGACGACACCACCGCTGGTGATGCAGTACACGGCATCGACGACTCCGGTGGTGCAGCTTGGCCTGAGCAGCAAGACTCTGCCGGAGCAGCAACTGTTCGATCTGGGACAGAATTTTTTGCGCACGCAGTTGACCACGGTGCAGGGTGCAGGCACGCCGTATCCCTATGGTGGAAAGCCGCGGCAAGTGCAGGTGGATCTGGATTCGGCGAAACTCCAGGCCTACGGCCTGACTCCGGCCGACATTGTGAATGCGGTGGCCGCGCAGAATCTGATTTTGCCCGCTGGAACGGCGAAAATCGGGCCGACCGAATACAACGTTGAAATGAATGGCACGCCTTCAACCGTCGCGGAACTGAATGACATACCGATTAAGACGTTAAACGGGTCGACGCTCTACATGAAGGACGTGGCCCATGTGCGCGACGGATTCGCAGCGCAAACCAACATCGTGCGCCAGGATGGGGTGCGCGGCGTGCTGATGTCGATGTACAAGCTTGGCGGTTCAACGCTGACGGTGGTAAACGCCATCAAGGCGATTGTGCCGAAGGCGGCGCAACAATTGCCTCCCGACCTGACTATCAAGGCGCTCTTCGATCAATCGCTGTTCGTGCGCGCCTCGATTCAGGGCGTGATACGCGAGGGCTTGACGGCAGCTTGTTTGACGGCGGCCATGATCCTATTGTTTCTCGGCGATTGGCGTCCAACCGTCATCATTGCAGTTTCCATTCCTCTGTCGATTTTCGTTTCGGTCATTCTGCTGAGCGCGCTGGGCGAGACGATCAACATCATGACGCTGGGAGGCCTGGCGCTCGCCGTCGGAATATTGGTGGACGATGCGACCGTCGAAATCGAAAACATCGAACGCAACCTGGCCATGGGCAAGGAGATGAAACAGGCGATTCTTGACGGCGCCTCGCAGATTGCCGTGCCGGCGTTCGTTTCGACGCTCTGCATCTGCATCGTGTTTGTGCCGATGTTCTTTTTAACGGGGGTTGCGCGATTCCTGTTTGTGCCCATGGCGGAGGCTGTTTGCTTCGCCATGCTGGCGTCTTACCTGCTCTCGCGTACGCTGATTCCAACCATGGTCATGTACATCATGCGCGGACACGAACATCGAGCGGCCGCGCCAAAGAGTTCTCTGGGGCGGTTCCAGCGCGGCTTCGAGCGCGGCTTTGACCGGTTTCGCGCGGGCTATCAGCAATTGCTGGAGACCACGCTCGACAACCGCGGATTGTTTTCCGTCTGCTTCGTGGCCTTCTGTGTGCTATCCATGGGACTGGTCTTCTTTCTAGGGCAGGACTTCTTTCCGTCGGTCGATGCCGGCTTGATAAGGCTGCATTTCCGGGCGCGTCCCGGTCTGCGCGTGGAAGAGACAGCGCGCCTGTGCGATCAGGTTGAGGTTGTGCTGCGCGAGACGATTCCGAAAGATGAAATGCAGACGATGCTCGACAACATCGGCGTGCCATACTCGGGCATCAATCTTTCCTATAGCAATTCGGGCGTGATCGGCACGGGCGATGCGGAGGTTCTGATCGCGCTGAATCCGGAGCATCATCACGCGACGGCGGGATACATTCGCACGTTGCGGCGCGAACTTCCGCGGCGGTTCCCCGGCGTGGAATTTTTCTTCCAGCCCGCGGACATTGTTTCTCAGATTCTGAATTTCGGTTTGCCGGCGCCGATCGACATTCAAATCGTCGGCGCAAACATGCGCTCGAGTTACGACATTGGGCAGCAAGTGGCAAACCGGCTGCGCGCAATTCCGGGCGCGGCCGACGTGCATGTTCAGCAAATGATGAACCTGCCCACGCTGTATCTGAATATGGAGCGCACGCGCATCAACCAGGTTGGATTGACCGCGCAAAATGTGGCGCAGAGTGTGCTCATCAGCCTGAGCGGCAGCTTCCAGACGGCGCCGAATTTCTGGCTCAATCCAAAGAACGGGGTCAGCTATCCGATCGCGATTCAGACGCCGCAATACCACATGACTTCGCTGCAGGACCTGATGAATACGCCCGTCAATAGCGCCAATTCGCAGGGCGAGCAAGTTCTGGGGAATCTGGCGATGGTAAGCCCGACGGTGCGGCCGGCGGTGGTGAACCATTACAATGTGCAGCCCGTGATCGACGTATACGCCAGCACGCAAGGGCGCGATCTGGGCGGCGTGGCCTCCGACATTATGAAGGCGCTGAAGCCGTTCCAAGACCATCTGCCGCGCGGGACCACCATGACCGTGCGCGGACAGATCGAGACCATGCACTCTTCGTTTTTTGGCCTGGGTATCGGCTTACTTGGCGCCATCGTGCTCGTCTATCTTCTTATTGTCGTGAACTTCCAATCATGGCTCGATCCGTTCATTATTATTACGGCGTTGCCGGGAGCGCTGGCCGGAATTTGCTGGTTCCTGCTGGTGACGCGCACGACGCTCAGCGTGCCATCGTTGACGGGCGCGGTGATGTGCATGGGGGTGGCGACGGCGAACTCGATTCTAATGGTGTCATTTGCGCGCGACCGCATGGATATGGGTGTGCCCGCGCTCCAGGCCGCGATTGAAGCGGGTTACACGCGCATTCGGCCCGTGCTGATGACGGCGCTGGCCATGATCATTGGCATGTTTCCGATGGCGCTCGGGATTGGCGAAGGCGGCGAGCAGAATGCGCCGCTGGGACGGGCGGTGATTGGCGGCTTGCTGTTTGCGACCGTCGCAACTTTATTTTTCGTGCCCAGTGTGTTCGTTATTATTCATGGCCGGCGGCAGGCGCGCATGGCGGCCAAGAATCAATAGGACTTCTTGTCGGAGACGGTATTTATGGCAGTGGAACAACCGCCCGTTGTCGGGCATCAAATAAACATGATGAACGAGGGGCATCCCACGCACCCGGACATCGATCTCCCTCCGGAGCTTCCTCCGGCGCCGACACGCAAGGCCAAGATTCTGGTTGGCATCGCGCTGTTGGTGCTGCTGACGGCGGGAGCGATCACCTACTTGACCCGCAAAGGCGAAACAGCCGCGCTCGCCAAAGAGACGGACGCAGCCGCCATCCCGACGGTCGCGGTGGTGCAGCCGAAGTCGGAGACGGGGGACGACCAACTGGTGCTACCCGGGAATTTGCAGGCGTATGAAGAGTCGCCGATTTTCGCGCGCACCAACGGTTACCTGCTGCGCTGGTACAAGGATATGGGGAGCAGGGTGCAGAAGGGGGAATTGCTGGCCTCGATCGACACGCCGGAGGTGGATCAGGAGCTTTCGCAGGCACGGGCGAGCCGCGAGCAGATCAAAGCGGCGCTCGGACTGGCTAAAATTTCGGCCGACCGGTGGGCAAATCTGCGGAAGACGGATTCGGTTTCCGAGCAGGAAGCGGACCAGCAGGCGAGTGGCTATGAACAGGCGAAAGCGAACCTGGCCGCGGCCGACGCGAACGTCCGGCGACTCGAACAGATGGAATCTTTCAAGAATGTGGAAGCGCCTTTTTCCGGCGTTCTGACGCGGCGCAATGTCGATCCGGGAGCGCTGATCAATTCCGGCGCGCAAACCACGGGCAAAGAGTTGTTCGACCTCGCGCGGGTCGATCCGCTGCGCGTGTATGTGAGCGTGCCGCAGGCGTATGCGCCGTCGATGAAAGTTGGTGTGAAGGCCGCAGTCACCTTGCAGGAATTTCCCGGCCAGAAATTTACCGGGATAGTGGTGCGGACGGCGGACGCCATTGATCCCGCGACGCGCACTCTGAATACGGAAGTGGATGTGCCGAACAAAGACGGCAAGCTGCTGCCCGGTTCGTTTGGGCAGGTACACTTCGCAGTGGGAAGCCCGGTACAGCGCATCACGATCCCGGTAAATGCGATGTTGTTTCGCGCCGAGGGGCCGCAGGTCGGCGTGGTTGGCAACGATAATAAGGTGCAACTGCGCTCGATCACGATCGGGCAAGACTACGGGGCAACGCTGGAAATTCTGGGCGGCCTCGACGTGAACGACCGGATCATAATTAATCCCTCGGACTCGCTCGAGTCGGGGCAGCAGGTGCGGGTCGCGCAATCGAATCAGGCCCCGCCGAATCAACCGGGCTCCGGGCAAACGAATCAAGCGCAGCCCGGTCAGAATCAGCCTGGTCAGGGGAGCGGCCATTCGTGAGGAGGCTCGCGATCGCGAAGTTTGCGGCTTGGAAATTCTCATCCGCGCGTTTGGGGCGATGGAAGGTCCTGGGCGAACAGGAGTCTCCGCGCCACGCTGGCATTCTCGTCCCAGCCTTGATCGCGGTTGCGTTGCTCAGCGCCTGCGCGGTCGGGCCGAACTACAAGCGCCCCGCGGCGGACGTTCCCGGAACATGGAAAGGCGAAGGCCCGTGGCAGGTCGCGGCTCCAAAGGATTCAATTCCCAAAGGAAACTGGTGGGAACTGTACCGCGATGCGGAATTAAACGAACTGGAGCAGCAACTGTTACAGGCCAACCAGTCGCTGAAAGCGGCGCAGGACAGGCTGTTGCAGGCGCGGTCCCTGGCGCGAGTAGCCTCGGCGGGATTCTTCCCGACTCTGAGCGCCGATCCGAACGGCGAGCGCGAACGTTTCTCCGGCAATCGTCCGCTTCAAGGAGCGAATCCCGCGCAGGTTCATCCCGATACCGAAAACAACTTTGTCGTTCCATTTTCCATCAGCTATGAGGCGGACTTATTCGGCAGCGTGCGCCGAAACCTGGAGGCGGCCAATGCATCGCTGCAATCGAGCGCGGCCGATCTTAGCAATGTGCGCCTGGTGCTAAGCGCGGAGTTGGCGGCGGATTATTTCAATCTGCGCGAACTGGATCGCGAGGCCGGAGTGGTGCGGCAGTCAGTGGAGATTCAGCAGAGAGGTCTCGACCTGGTAAATCATCGGCACGAGGGCGGAGTCGCTTCCGGCCTGGAAGTGGCGCAACAGGCGGCATTGCTGGATTCAACTGCCACGCAATTACAACTGGTGCTGCAGCAGCGCGCACAGTATGAACATGCCATCGCCGTGCTGGTGGGCAAGCCGGCGCCGGCGTTCAGTCTGGCGGAAGCCCCATTCAACGTCAGCCCGCCGCCCGTTCCGCTGGGCGTTCCTTCGGAGATTCTGGAGCGCCGGCCCGACATTGCAACCAGCGAAAGGCTGATGGCATACGAGAATGCGCAAGTGGGATTGGCGAAGGCGGCATTCTATCCGCGCATCACTTTGAGCGGGAACGGTGGCTTCCTGAGCCGCGACATTGCCTCGTTGCTCACCGCCCCGAGCGCGGTTTGGGCGCTGGGTGGAGACGTGCTGCAACCGATTTTCAATGGCGGACGCAATCGCGCGAACCTGGCGGCGGCGCGCGCCGCTTATGACCAGTCCGTCGCGAATTACCGCGAATCGGTGCTCGAGGCTTTTCAGCAGGTGGAGGACGGCCTTTCTGGCCTCACCATGTTGGATAAAGCGGCGAAGACTCAGCAGGCCGCGGTCGAAGACTCGCGGCGCGCGCTCGACATCGCCAACAACCGCTACGTGGGCGGCGTGACAACTTATCTCGATGTCATCACCGCCCAATCCACGCTGCTGACCAACGAGAGACTGGCGACGCAGTTGCTCGGGCAGCAAATGGTGACATCGGTATATCTGGTGAAGGCCCTCGGCGGCGGGTGGGACGTAGCACAGATTCAAAACGAGCAGGTCCGACCACATGCCATTCAGGCGATCCAACAATAACGCCGAGGGGCAGGTGGGGATGTTCTGCTTGCGGAGATTCCTGCCCAATCCTCCTTTTCTCCCTTTCGCGTCTTCGTTGTCATGGTCGTCTTTGGAGCGCATTTTTGGTGGGGGGTACCCCCCCTACCCACCCCATCCTGCGCTGTCTATTGAAATCAGCGACTTAGAATAAGTTGGCTGGCAAAGTATTCAAAAATATAGACTTGAACTTAGTTCTTGCAACTCTTTTTACGAGTTAGAGTTAGGTTCGATTTTCTGATATTTTGCGATTTCTTGCCTGCCAAAGTCTTGATAAATAGAGACTTAGAGGTAAAGTCTTGAGCGCATGGGAGTTAACTGCGAAAAAATAGGGTTTTTCGGCTCGTTCCTCGCAAAGTATTCATTCGAAACTGCTTACAGGTAAAGTATTCAAGATGAAAGACTTAAGCTCTGCCAAAACCCGCATTTAGAAGGAGACAGGCACGGGCGACCAGCTTTCTTGTTGTCAAAGAAGAACGGCCTTCTGCAACGAAAGGCGACGGCCCTGGGGCGCGTCTGAATGGAGCCTTCTACTTACATTATAAGTTGGCGTGTCAAGGAAGTACGTTACGGAGCGAATTGGGCTAGGCAATCATTCCAAGGGTGGGTTCGTGGTTACAACGTCTCGCGGAGTTTCTTGGTTCATACTCGCACTCGTGAGCGTAATCGCCTCCCTAGAAAAGAGCCGTAACTCACTGCAACCAGGTGGTTGGCGGGGAACCTCTTTTCATCCTTCGTTGTGACCGGATTCCGGTCATGCTGACCTGATAACATCAGTTGACGAGATTTGGCAGCCAAGACGGGGTTGCGGCAGGTGGATATCGTGAGGCCGTCCCTGCCAGGAACACCTTATCTACGGCTGATAGATCTGCACGTTGTTGAGGACGGTGCCCTGGGCCCAGCCACCAAAGCAGTACAGCTTTCCCTTGTATTCGGCCGTACCCTGAATGAATGCGGCCTGTGGCATTGCAGCTAGGTTGGTCCATTTGTTCGTGGACGGATTGAACGATTCCGTTATGCTCACACCCGCAGACTGAATGTTATCGCCACCTGCGACATATAATTTCTTGCCGACCGCCGCGCCGCACGTATCATACCGCGGCATTGGATCTGCCTTGAGGGAAGTCCACTGTTTGGCGAGCGCGTCGTAACTTTCCGTATCACTCGCATCGAGGGCATATTCAGTTCCGTCGGCGATTACAATTGCCGTCCCGATTCGCCCAGCTGAAACGGCGGACTCCCCAACCAAGAGCGGTGCCTCTTCGGTCCAGGTGTCACTTGCGGGATTGTAGCTTTCGACGCTGCTGAGGAAACCATTAGCGGTGTTGTAGCCGCCGATAGCATAGATGATACCGTTCTCCACAGCGATGCCGGGGCTTTCCCGCTCCTCGTTCATGGAAGTCTTCTGGATCCAGGAATTCGTCTTTGGACTAAAGGCGAACACTTCGTTCGTCTGAGTTATCGATCCCGTGTAGCTGCCGCCGATCACGTACAGGATACCCTTCACAACTGCAGCGCCGGCCTGATTCACTGTCGTGGGGAACATCACGCCGCTGCTCCAGGTGTTCGTAGTTGGGTTGTAAACTTGAGTGATGTTCTCGGGACCCAAATCCGAGTACCCGCCGACCAGGTAGATCTGAACGGCGGCGGTGGCGGGACCGATGAGAACGGCGGTGGTAGGACCGAAAACCGCGGTGGGGATGGGCGCGCCGCTGCTCCAGGTATTGTGAGTGACAGCGGGAATCTGTGCAACGGCCACCGAAGCCAGGCCCGCCGACAAGAGAAATACTACCGCCAGCGGAAATGTCGTTTTCATCGTTCCTCCTCTTGGGAAGACGGCTTTGTTCCGATCTAGCGTCCGAGTCGCTTTCTGGGTACGGTCGGACACATCGCTCCTCTACCAGGATGGGGCGCTCTCGCCTCAAAGGGGGGGTGCGTCTCAACTCGCGCTAACGGCTCTTAGGAGAGACGAGAGAACAACTGGGCGATTGTACTGCTGTTCAACTGCGACGGCGAAGAAAAATTCGGAGACGGGTGGGCAATTCCCAAGTTATCAGAAACACGGCGGATCGGATGTCGTCACCCGTTCTAAATAGGTTGTAATTGACGTAACATCCCGATGACGTTCACGATCCTGGTCTAGCTATAATCGCTGACGCGCTCCGGCGTTGCCCCAGCGGCTGGAAGCCGCCGTCGTTGAGGTGCTTCTATCGGCACGAGTGGAACTCGTGCCCTTCCCGGTTTTGATCGACAAAAAGTCTTTCCGCTGCCTGCTTGTCGGCTGCGCGGCGCGGACAAGAGTGCGCGCCACATGGCCGTGGCTTGTGTGATCTCGCTCACGCCGATGTTGTTTGAAGCGCACGCGATGGGGTGATTTCGCTCATATTGCAAAATCCCAAGTGATCGCATGATGTCAGGGCGCTGCTAGAAGTCCCTCTTCGCGTGGCGTCATGAGCTGAAGCCGCGCAGCGCGCCAGTTTTCAGCCCAAACAGATCAGCTTAGGAGTCGCTATGGCGGACCCTGTGAGACCGGAAATTACTGTCCAGGAACATTTGGAGGCGGTGGGTGTGTCACGCCGCAGCTTCTTGCGTTTGTGCTCGGTGCTGATCGCGACCGCTCCGGCGGGAATGGCGCTGACCAAGGCGGGATCGGTGGCCGAAGTCGCCGCAAAGATCGGCAAGGCGCGCCGCCCGTCGGTGATCTGGCTGCATTTCCAGGATTGCACGGGATGCACGGAGACGCTGCTCAGAACCTCGGCCCCGGATGCGGCGAGCCTGATTCTCGACATCATCTCGCTCGATTACCACGAGACGCTGATGGCGGCGTCGGGCACGCAGGCGGAAGCGGCGCTGCAACAGGCGATGACCGACAACGCCGGCAAGTATGTGCTGGTGGTGGAAGGATCGATTCCAACGCGCGATGACGGCGTTTACATGCAGCTCGGCGGACGCCCGGCGGTGCAGGTCGTCAAAGACGCGGCGGCAAAAGCGGCGGCTGTGATTGCCATCGGCTCGTGCGCCTCCTGGGGCGGAGTCGGTTCGGCGGATCCGAATCCGACGGGCGCAGTGGGAGTGGACACCGTTATCTCCGGCAAGCCGATTGTGAATTTGCCGGGCTGCCCTCCCAATCCCTACACCCTGCTTGCGGTAGTGCTCGAGTACGTCACCATGAACCGGCTGCCGGAGCTGGATGAACTGCGGCGACCGATTTTCGCCTACGAGCGCGTGATTCACGAGAACTGCCCGCGGCGTGCGCACTTCGACGCCGGGCGGTTCGCGAATGCGTTCGGAGATGAAGGCCACCGGCAGGGCTGGTGCCTGTACAAGCTGGGCTGCAAAGGGCCGGTCACGCATGCCTCGTGTTCGACGCGGCATTTCAATGAGATTCCGGGCGTGTGGCCGATCGGGATCGGCGCACCTTGCCTGGGATGCACCGAGAAAAACGTTGTCTGGCGAATTCCAACGGTCGAGACGGTGCCGATCCACCTGGCGACGCCGCCCGACACGTATCCACCGATCTACAGCGGGGCGGGAAAATTTCAGACGGGCGCGGCGTTACTGGTCGGCGCGATTGCCGGCGCGGTGGGGAGCGCATCGTGGGTCGTGTCGCAGCGCTTCCACAGCAGCGAAGAAGCGGGCGTCGAGCGCATTGCCGCAGATCGCGCTCTCGCCGACAAAGAAGCGGCGGCGGCTCGCGCCAAGAAAGAGGGATAACGTGGCCATCACTCGGCGAGAACTGATTACGACGATCGCCAAGACGGGCGCGACGGGCGCCGTGGCGGTCGCGGTAGGAGCGCAACCTCTGCACGCGGAAGTCGAATCCGTTCGCGTGCCCAGCGCGGCGGTCGGCCTTCTTTACGACGCAACCATTTGCATTGGCTGCAAGGCCTGCGTGGCCGGCTGCGCGGAGGCCAACGGCGAAGTGCCGGACACACGCGGCGACGGTTTGCATCAGGCGCCCACCGACCTCAACGACCTCACCCGCAACATCATCAAGCTGTACAAGCCCACGGACGGCTCTCCATCCTCGTTCGTCAAACGGCAGTGCATGCATTGCCTCGATCCGGCATGCGCCGCGGGCTGTCCATTCCAGGCTCTGCATAAGGATCCGGAGAGCGGGATCGTTTATTGGACGGCGGACAAGTGCATCGGCTGCCGCTACTGCACGATCACCTGTCCCTTCCACGTGCCGCGATTCCAGTGGGTTGGCTACAACCCGCGCGTGACCAAATGCGAGCTTTGCAGCCAGCGGCTGGAAAAGGGATTGAAGCCAGGGTGCACCAGCGTCTGCCCGACCGGCGCTGTGATCTTTGGCCCGCGCACGGTGCTCCTAATGGAGGCGAAGCGTCGCATTAAGGACAACCCCGGACGGTACTACAAGAACAAGGTCTACGGCGAGACGGATAACGGCGGAACGCAGTCGCTCTATCTGGCGCGTGTGCCGTTTGACGATCTCGGCTTGCCGGAACTGGGCCCGGAATCGGTGCCGGAAAAAACTCTGCGCTGGCAGCGGCGTTTTTATCAATATTTCGCGCTGCCTGCCGTTTTGTACGCCGGTCTGGTGCAGGTTATCCGCACAAGCCTGAAGGGCCACGAAGCTGAATTACACGAGCACGAGAAGCAAAGCGGATTGAGGGCGCAAGTATGAGCGCAATTCCAAATACGCAAGTCAGAACCACTCAAGTCGGAACGGAAGACCGGTGGGAGCGGGCCGTACCCGTTTTTGCGTTTCCCGTCGTCACGCCCACGTTTCTGGTCTTACTCGTCCTGACGCTGATCGCTCTGTTGTTGACCGGCTATCGCGAACTAGCGGGGTTGGGCCCAGTCAGCGGAATGAACGATGCCTTCGGGTGGGGAATCTGGAAGACGTTCAACGTCATGGTGCTCACGGCACTCGGTTCAGGAGCGTTCGCGGTCGGTATCGCGGCGTGGGTGTTCCGGCGCAAAAAGCTGCACGCGCTCATGCGCATGGCGCTCCTCACCAGCTTTCTGGCATACGCGTGCGGCCTGCTATTGCTGGGCATCGATGCCGGGCGTCCCTGGAACTTCTATTGGATTGTGTTCCCCTGGAAGTGGAACATGCACTCTCCACTCGCGGAAGTCGCCATCTGCATGTCGATCTACGCGATGATCCCCCTGGCAGTCGAGAACCTTCCCCCGGTCCTCGAGCGCCTCTGGTATTTCGATTCGCGGCTGCGGCCGGGAGTGGAGAAAATCGAGAAGCGGCTGCACTCAGTTTTTCCGTATGTGATTGCGCTCGCATATCTGCTGCCCGGAATGCACCAATCCTCGCTGGGCGCTCTTATGTTGCTGGCGGGCGAACGAGTCCATCCTTTGTGGCAAACGCCATTCCTCCCGCTGCTTTATGTGTGGGCTGCGTGCTTCATGTCGTTCGGATGCGTGGCTGGAACCACCATGCTGTGTTGCCTGGTCTGGAAGCGCGCGATGGATATGGATGTGCTCGACGAGGCGGCCCGCATCACGTTCTGGCTGATTTACGGATGGGCGGCGCTGCGCATTCTGGACATTGCCTTTCGCGAGCAGATCGGCACCGCCTTCCACTTCGATCGTTTCGCAGCCGTGTTCTGGGTGGAGATGCTGATGATCGTTGGCGGAGGCGTGCTGTTGCAGCGCTCGGTGCTCACCCACGACAAGGGAAAGATGTATCTGGGATACATACTCAGTTCGATCGGGGGTATGGTGTACCGGTTCAGCCCGACCACCCTCGCATTCGCACCCAATCCGCAGGCGCTCTATTTTCCGGCCACGATCGAGATTTTGGTCTCGCTCGGGTTCATCGCACTCGGCGTCGCGGGATTTCTGGTGGCAGTGAAACGTTTCGCCATTCTGCCCGGGCCGCTTTATTTATGGCATGACATGGCGAGTTACTTCCGCTTCCGACGGCCTTACATCCGCTGGACGGGATATTTCAAGTACGGCTTCTTTGGTGAAGACGAAGAGCACCAATAAATATTCGCACTGATAGCAGGGACTATGTCCACACGAATCACGATCGATCCGATTACTCGAATTGAAGGCCACCTCCGCATTGACGTGGAGGTCGAAAATTACGCGGTCAGCAACGCCTGGGCGTCCTGCACCATGTGGCGCGGGATTGAAACCATCCTGCGCGGACGCGACCCGCGCGACGCGTGGATGTTCACGCAGCGTTTCTGCGGCGTGTGCACCACCGTTCATGCCATGGCAAGCGTGCGCGCGGTGGAAGACGCGCTGAAGCTGCCGGTGCCTGCCAATGCGCAGTACATCCGCAATCTGATCGTGATTGCGCACGCCCTGCACGATCACATCGTGCACTTCTATCAGTTGTCCGCGCTGGACTGGGTCGACATTCTCCAGATCCCGAAGGCGGACCCGGCGGCCGCGTCGAAGCTGGCGGAAACAATCTCGCCGTGGACGCGCAATTCGCGCAACGAACTCAAAGCGGCGCAGGACAAAGTCAAAGCGGTCGCGGCCAGCGGGCAGCTGGGCATTTTCCAGAACGGTTATTGGGGACATCCGGCGATGCGGCTGTCGCCGGAGGTGAACCTGCTTGCGTTCACGCACTACGTGCAGTCGCTGGAATATCAACGCAAAGCGCTCCAGGTTGTCGGCATGCTCGGATCGAAGACGCCGCACATTCAGAATCTACAGGTCGGCGGCGTAGCCAACGCAATCGATCTCGACAGCCAGAGCGCGCTCAGCATGGATAAGCTCGAGCAGATCCGCATTCTGCTCTCGGAAGTGGCGCAGTTCATCCGCGAGGTCTACCTCATCGACGTTTGCGCCGTCGCCGCGATGTATCCCGAGTGGTTCAAGATCGGCAGCGGCGTAACGAATTACATGGCGGTGCCCGACCTGCCGCTCGACAGCAATGCCGTCGCCTACGACCTGCCCGGCGGGGTCATCATGCAGGGAAACCTGGGCGGAGTGCAGCCCTTCAAGACCGCGTCCGATCCGGCGTTCCGCGAGGCTGTCACGGAAGATGTAACCCACGCCTATTATCAGGGCGAAAAACCGCTGCATCCGTGGCAGGGAGAGACCGAGCCGCAATTCACCGATTGGGACGGCGACAAGAAATATTCCTGGGTCAAAGGGCCGCGCTACAACGGAAAGCCGATGCAGGTCGGCCCGCTGGCGCAGGTGCTGATCGGCTACGCGCAGGGGCATCCGCTCACGAAGAAGTACGCGGACCTGGCGCTGGGCCAGGTCTCGGCGATTGCGAAAGTGAATGCTTCGCCCGCCCTCATGCACTCAACGCTGGGTCGGCACGCGGCGCGCGCCATTCGCGCGGCCATGCTCGCAGAGTTGGCGGACAAGCACTGGCAACTGCTGGTCGACAACATCGCGAAGGGCGATCTGACGGTTCACAACCAGCCGGTATTTCCCTCTGGTGAGATCGAAGGCGTGGGCACGCACGAAGCTCCTCGCGGAACGCTCTCACACTGGATTGTGATCAAGGGGGGCAAGATCAAGAATTACCAGGCGGTCGTGCCTTCGACCTGGAATGCGAGCCCGCGCGACGAGTCGGGCGCGCATGGACCCTACGAGGCGTCGCTCTTGCACACGCCCCTGGCTCGGCCCGAAGAGCCGCTTGAGGTCCTGCGCACTGTGCATTCGTTCGATCCCTGCATGGCATGTGCGTGCCATACCTTCGATCCGTCGGGGCGACAGATTGCGCGCGTGAAGGTGCTGTGAGCAAAAAAATAACCATCGGCGGAATCGGCAGCGTGCTGCTCGGCGACGACGGCGTCGGCCCGTACGTGGTTGGCATGCTGGAGGCTGGCTATCGCTTCGAGGAGAACGTGACCGTGGCCGACCTCGGCACGCCGGGGCTTGACCTGGTGGCGCACCTCTCCGGCATCGACGCGCTCATTCTGATCGATTCGGTGAAAAACGGCGCCGCCCCCGGCACGGTCACGCTCTATCGCAAGGAGGAAATTCTGCGGCATGGGCCCGCACCCGTGCGCATGGACCCGCACGCACCTGTTCTCTCGGAGTCTCTGCTGATCGCCGACCTCGCAGGCGAAAGCCCGAAAGATATTCTCCTGATCGGCATCACGGGCGAGCAATACGAAGTTGGCACGGAATTGAGCGACGCCGCCCGTAACGCCGCAGCCGATGCCGTGATCCAAATTCTGGTGGAACTCGGCCGGCTGGGCATTTCCTATTCTCAATTGCGCGAGCAACCATTTTCAGCCTGGTGGAAACCTCTGGCCGACGGCCCGCTCGCGCAAAATTGCCTGCGTTAATTGCTGCCGAATCGACTCTTTAATTCCTTCCCTGACTGGCCGCGAGGGCCGATTGAGGATTCGTTCCAGCATGGCGCGCGCGCACCTCGCGCTCGGCGATGAGCCAATCATGGGCGGGATCGCCCGCCACTCCCCCACGCTCCAGGAAGAGTTCATACGCCCGGCGGCGGATCTCTTCATCCAGATTTCCGTTCAAGTGTTTTCCGCTCGACTGTTTTGCGGCTGAATCTTTGCCGCTGGACTCCGCGGCCGTCTTTTTCACGGCGCCGCTGATCGGCGTCACGTTACCGCGCGCTTCGCCGCGAATTTCGGGTATCACATTGCGAACTTCCGTCGCGGCTTTGCCGGCTTCCGGCACGCCGCTCTGAGTTTCAGTCACCTGCTGTTCCGGAACAGATTGAACGGCAGCAGATTCAGCGGGCGTGGTTGTTTTTTTGCGGCGACTAGTGGTGTTTCCACCGGTTTTACGAGGCATTCAAATACTCCTTACAAACTCAGCTCCCAAAAAGGGGCCAAGTTCGGTTGTGCGTGTGAACAGGCCATGAGAATTCGACCGTCACTACGATGTTTGTGGACAATGTATACATTTATCATACCGTGCTGAGCTGTGGAATTGTGCGGAATCGACATCGAAAAAATTTCTGATGCCTATAAAAATCCGTTCTGTTTCGGGAGTGTTAAACGCGCCAAATCCGCCTGACCTACGGTAAGTACCGTAGTAACTTGTCTCGCAGTGACCTGTGCCCTCAGGATAAAGAAGGAGCGGTAGGGCACTCTTATGACAGCAACTGGCAGTTCCGGGGCGGCCGCGAAACCGGCCAAGAACGAAATGACCGAATTGGAGAGTATGCTGGCCGACTCTCCGAGTTCCGAGCGCGTGTGTTCGAAGCTGGCGCGAATTTTGTCTGTGCACCGAAGCGAGATCGCGCTCCTGAGGTTGGAAAAAGGCAGTTTGCGATTCCTGCATCCCGTCGAACTGCGTTCCGCCGGCGTGTTGCCGGTGACAGGCACGGCGGTGGCGGCCCGCACAGCGGCGACGCGCACTCCATTGCTATCCAATTCGTTTATGCGCGTCCGGCACGCCAGCCTCTTTGAGGCCGTGCGGCTGTCGACCGGCGAAGAAGATCGCAGCATGGAGCAGATGCCGATTCAGAAGATCATGTCAGTCCCCATATCGGCCGAGGATGGAACGGTCATGGGAGTGGTGCAAGTCTCGCGCAAAGGCCTGGATGCCAAGCTCGCGGGCGCCGACTTCACTGGAGAAGATCTCAGAAAACTTGAGCAGGCAACGGAGATTCTGGCGCGCATGCCCTTCATGAAAGAAGGCGGCGAGTTTTAGGCGCGCGTTTCAACCCGCTACCCCGGTATCACTCCTCTCTCGCTCCGTCACGTCGCCTGACCAGCGGAAAAGCCTGACGCCCACGCCCACTGGAAGTTGAAGCCTCCGAGTTGACCGGTCACGTCCACCACTTCGCCGATAAAAAACAATCCCGGCACATTTTTGCATTCCATGGTGCGAGCTGAAAGTTCGCCCGTGTCTACGCCGCCGGCAGTTACTTCCGCTTTGCCGTAGCCCTCGGTCCCCGCCGGTCGCACTTCCCATGCATGCAGTTGTTTTTCGGCGTCGGCGAACGCGCGCTCTGCGTTGCCAGCGGGAGGATGCATCTCAAGCCAGCGATCGGCGAGGCGGCGCGGCAGAATTTGCCGAAGAACGTTCTTCCAACTTGCCAGGTCCCGGCGTTCGCTCCTGCGCATAAGGGCGTTCACATCGATGCCCGGAGCCAGGTCAATCACAATTGGCTCCGCCCCGTCCCAGTACGAAGAAATCTGGAGGATGGCGGGCCCGCTGAGTCCACGGTGCGTGAACAGCATCTTCTCCCGGAAGGCGCGCTTGCCATGCGTAGTGGCGATCACTTCGGTCGAAACGCCGGCCAGATCACACCAGCGCTTGCAATCCGGTTCGCTGAACACAATGGGGACAAGCGCCGCCCGCGACGGCTGAAGCTTTACGCTAAACTTCCGCGCCAGATCGTAGCCAAACGAAGTCGCGCCGATCTTCGGAATCGATAAGCCACCGGTAGCGACCACCAGGCGGGGCGCGCGGACGACTCCGCCGCCAACCTGCACACTGAAATGATCGAGCTTTTCTACGCGATCGATCCTCGCGTTCAGCCGAACCTCGACTCCGGCGTCCCGGCATTCGCACTCGAGCATCTTAACGACGTCCGCCGCCGAGCCATCGCAGAATAATTGTCCCAGCTTTTTCTCGTGATAACGAATCCCGCGCTTTTCGACGAGCCGGACGAAATCCTCCGGTCGATAGCGGGCCAGCGCGGACTTGGCAAAATGCGGATTAGCGGAGATGAAATTGGCCGCCGTCGTATGCACGTTCGTGAAATTGCAACGGCCGCCGCCTGAGATGAGAATTTTTTTGCCGATGCGATCCCCATGTTCGAGCACAAGGACGCGGCGTCCGCGTTTGCCTGATTCAATGGCGCACATCAGGCCTGCCGCGCCCGCTCCCAGAATGATCACGTCGTATCCGGATTTCACGCCGAATCACTCGCCAAGAACAATGACCTAACCCGCACCAAAATTGTGCCTGAAAATCGCGATTCAAGTATCTTGGACGTTGTCGAAAAAGCAGAATCGGTTGGAATGGATGGCCAGCGCCCTTGTGATCAAAGTCCGCGGAGTGGTGCAGGGCGTGGGATTTCGTCCGTTCGTCTACCGCATTGCGCACGAACTGAATTTGCGCGGATGGGTGCTGAATGGCGAGGAGGGCGTGGCCATCCACGTGGAGGGCGACGAGCCGGTTCTCCAAACATTTCTTGCGCGCTTGAAAGCCGAAGCGCCGCCAGCTTCCGAGATCGTCGAAATCGAAGTGGGCCGCGCTCCCGCCGAAGGCTTCGACGACTTTGCGATTAAGGAAAGTGAGCGCAAGGATCGCCCCACTGTGCGCATCTCGCCCGACCTTCCCGTCTGCGACGATTGCGCGCGCGAACTTGCCGATCCCGCCAATCGGCGCTATCGCTATCCTTATATCAACTGCACCAATTGCGGGCCCCGTTACACGGTGATTCTGGCGCTTCCGTATGACCGGCCAAATACCACCATGAAGGATTGGCCGTTCGACGAGTTCTGCGATCGCGAATACCACGATCCCGCCAACCGCCGGTTTCATGCCCAGCCGGTCGCATGTCCGGAGTGCGGGCCTCATTACTATTTACGCATCGGACCCGAGATTGTGCGCGGAGATGAGGAAGCGATTCGCCGAACGGTCGAATTGCTCAACGCGGGCAGCATTGTCGCGATCAAGGGGCTGGGAGGTTACCACCTGGCGTGCGACGCGAAAAATGCCGAAGCCGTCGCCGCCATGCGGGCGCGCAAGTTTCGCAAGGAGAAACCATTCGCCGTGATGGTCGAGCACGTAGAGCATGCCCAGGAACTTGCGGAATTTTCTCCCGAGGCGCTGGCTCTACTGAAGTCGATCGCCCGCCCCATCGTGCTTGCGCCCGCCAAAGGTGAGGGCAGAGTCGGGCTTGCGGAAGTGGCTCCTGACAATCGTGAACTCGGCATCATGCTGCCCTACACGCCTTTGCAACACTTGCTGTTTGCTGCGGGCGCGCCACGCGTGCTGGTCATGACCAGCGCGAACCGTTCAAGCGAGCCCATCGCCTATGAAGATGAGGACGCTTTCGACCGGCTGGCGGAAATTGTGGACGCATTTCTGGTTGGTGAGCGGCCCATCGCCCGCAGAGTGGACGACTCGGTCGCTCGTGTGGGCGCATTTGGCCCCGCGATTCTTCGGCGATCGCGAGGCTATGCGCCGGGAGCCGTTGCCAGCTTTCCCAAACAAGCTTCGGCTGAACGTCCCATCCTCGCGCTCGGCGCTGACCTCAAGAACACCGTAACGCTCGTCGTCAACGGGCAGGCTTTCGTCAGCCAGCATATTGGCGATCTGGATCATTACGAGGCGTTCCGCGCCTTTGAAGAGACCATTCGCGATTTGATAGCGATGTATGAGATCCGCTGGGATGACGTGCTCGTCGTACACGATGCTCATCCCGAGTACCGCTCGACACTGCACGCACTGCGGCTGGCGTCAACGCAGAAGCGCGCCGTCCAGCATCATCGGGCGCATATTGCCTCTGTGCTGGCGGAGCGCGGCGAATGGGATAAACGTGTGCTTGGAGTGAGCCTCGACGGCACCGGCTACGGCGACGACGGCAGCATCTGGGGCGGAGAATTTTTTGTCGGAAGCCTGGCGAATGGGTTCGAAAGGGCTGCGCATCTGCGCCCGGCGTCCCTTCCCGGAGGCGATGCGGCGGCGCAATATCCGGTGCAGGCGGCCGCCGGCTTTCTTGCCCAGGTTGAAGCGTTGCCCGATCTGAGCGCCCCTCCATTTTCGTTTCCGCCAAGATATCGAACCGCGCAGCAATTGATTGACAAAAACGTACGTACGTTTGCTACAACTTCCGTCGGCCGCCTCTTTGACGCGGCCGCCGCCTTGCTCGGCTTTACTCGTGAAATTACATTCGAGGGACAGGCCGCCATGTGGGTCGAGAATTTGGCCCGTGCCGCGGATGAAAGAATCGGGCGCCCACCACGCGACAGGGTGGGCTCTCGGTCCGAGGTCGTTTGTTATCCATTTCCATTTCTCGACGGCGAATTGGACTTCCGCCCACTGCTTCATTCCGTCGCCACTGATCGAATTAAGCGCCGTAATCCGGAAGAGATCGCGCGGGCTTTTCAGCGCGGCATTGCACGCGGCGTCGCGAAGGCAGTCAAAGCTCTGGCGTCCGAACACGCGGTGAATACGGTGGTCCTTTCCGGAGGCGTGTTTCAAAACGAGCTGCTGCTTGAGGATTTGACAGAGGAGCTACGCGATTCCGATCTACAGCTCTGGACCAACCAGGCCGTTCCTCCCAACGATGGCGGAATCAGTCTGGGGCAAGCCGCGCTGGCAGCACTGAAAGCCGACTGACAAACCGAAAGCGCCGCTAATCGTGCCGCTCCATCGCTGGTTTTGTGGAATGCGCCCTCAGCGATTGAAGAAATGTGACGAGCTGCCATCGCTGCGGTTCGGGGAGCTTGGACCAAACCGGCATGCCGCGGCGCACAACTCCATTGCTCAAAATCCAGAAAAGAGTGCCGGGCGATGCCTGCTGAACTTCTTCTTGCAGCAAGCTGGGGCCATATCTTGTGCCGGCGGCTTTTTGCCCGTGGCACTCGGTGCAGTGCTCTTCAAAAAGTTTTTCTCCCGCAGTCGCTTCCCGTTCATTGCCTTCAAAAGGATTCTTCCGAAGACGCGCCGATTGCGGAACGCGCGCCTGCACGGCCGCTGCGGACCATCCATGCGGCTGAGGCGCAGCCGCATCCATTTGCGCCGCCGCTGTCCAGCAAGAAAATAACGCGCCAGCCGCGATCGCCGTTCGCAAAACGGCCGTCAAAGCGCGCGAACAGAGATACGCCGATTTCCCTTTCACATCCGTCCTCCGAACAACTGCCTTACCATATCCCCAAATCCTGAAAACTCCCGCGAGATTCCCCAGCGCAGCAGCAGGCGATGGCTGTGGTCATTCAATCCGAATCCGCTCGACAAGCGCAATGTCCAGTCCGATGGGAGATTCCACGCGGCCACTGGCGCAAGGTAGTGAGAGGTATTGGGCAGCCCCGGATTCCTCGCATCGCCCAAGCCGCCATACAGTTCGGCCCCGACGATGAAGTTTTCGGGACAAAAGTTGCACCGCTCGGGCGATGCCTTAAGCCCGAGCGGCCGGCTTGCGCCCGCCGCATACGCGAATTCCCAGGGCTCGCTGGGCGAAAGATTTTTCGTGAAGATGGGATTCAAGGCGACGTTCCAGCCCTTGAAGGTGCTGGATAGCAAAAGCTTCAGTTCTAACTCGTGGTCGTGCTCCTTGCGCAATTGGCCGTTGGATTCCGAGAAGTCGGACTCTACGTCATGCCCCTCCACTTCTTTCAGGATTTTATCGGCGCCGCTGGTTTGCTCGTACTCGATGTAGAGCACGGGATTGACGATGTGCTCGCGGTCCAGCAGTCGAAGCCTGTTCTCCAATCGAAAACCAGTGAACAGAGTGCTGTCAGAAAATGTGGTTTGTCCGTCGACATAAACCTCCGTCGTCCACCAGGCGGTCGTGCCAAACTCGAACTCCATCCAGAAGGCATGAAAATCGTTGCCGCCTCGCTGCGTGCCAAACGTCGAAAAGTACTCCACCTCGAGATTGCCCGGTTCTTCCATGTAATGGTCATACGTGACGATGTAGGGGCTCTCCTGGGCAGCCGCCGCTGCGCAAAGTGACAGTGCGAAAACTGCAAGGGAGAGACTGTAACAACTCCACCGGACAAGTCGCGAAGCTAGAGGTGAAGTGTGGTTGGAAGCGGGTTCGGCCGTCATCGAACTCCTACTCGTCATCGTTGATGGCGCAAATCTTATTGCGACTGAGTCGCAATAGCGATTACAATTTGACCGTAGAAGAAGATAGCTAACGCTGTCAATGACAGCTCGCACATTTCGTCGCAAGCCTCTTGCGATCAGTTGCGACTGGAGATCCTGCATGCCGTTTCCGCAAACCGAAATCCCCGGGCGTCTTCAGAAGCAATTGGCCGGCCGCGGAATTCGCATGACCGCTCAGCGCCGAGCCATTCTAAGCGTCATCGAGATGGCCACCAAGCACCTCGATGCGAGCCAGATCCTGCGCAAGGCGCGCCGCGTCGACGCGACCGTCGATCGCAGCACCGTCTATCGCACGCTCGATTTACTTAAGCGCCAAGGTCTGATCGACGAACTCGACCTCATGCACATCAAAGGCGAAGGCCACTATTACGAACGCAGGCTCGACCGCGACCACATTCACATGGCCTGCCTGCGCTGTGGAAAGATCACCGAATTCGCGAGCAAAACTTTCGACTCGCTGAAAAAGCAGCTCGAACGCGACTGCCATTTTCATATCGTCGTCTCACGGCTCGAGGTCGGCGGATACTGCTCTGGCTGCCGGCGCTAGCTGCCGCGACGCTTCATGATTCGCCGATTCTGTCGTAAGTCCGCAAACCCGAGAAACGCCCCTGCCTATCACTTTGTTGAGCACCCGCTCGGCTTTTGCGTATAGTAGATACAAATGTGGGGAGTGGTATGCGCTCGTCATCCTCAAGTGCGGAAAACAGCTTACCCCGATTTGCCAAAAGCCTGATCATGACACTTCTGTCCTCTAGCTTTTTTGACGCCGTGCCCGACGCCATGCTGGCTGTCAACTCGCACGGCGTCATCGTTCAGGCCAATTCGCAAACCGTGCGCATGTTCGGCTACACGCAGGACGAATTGGTTGGCCAGAATGTCGACATACTGGTCCCAGCCGCGCAACGGCAGGCACACCACGGGCATCGCGAACGCTTTCGAGCGCAGCCCCAGACGCGCCGGATGGGCGCGGCGCTGGACCTCCGCGGCCGTCGCAAAGATGGTTCCGAATTCCCAGTAGAAATCAGCCTTTCGCCCGTTCACACCGACGACGGAATGCTCGTCTTGAGTGCGATTCGCGACATCAGCGATCGCAAGCGCATTGAAGAGGAGTTGCGCGATGCGAACGCGCAACTCGCCGCCAGTAAAGACCGCGAGCTTTGGGAGCAACGCAGCCGCCTGGCGCTGATCGTAGATTCGTCGCACGACGCGATCATGGCCAAAGATCTCGATGGCACCATTACTAATTGGAATAAAGGTGCGGAACGGATTTACGGCTACAGCTCCGAGGAGATGATTGGCAAATCGATCAGCCTGCTCGCGCCCCCCGATCGCCGCGGCGAAATTCCCGACATCATGAACCGCATTCGCCGCGGAGAACGGGTCGAAAATTTCGAGTCCATTCGCGTGCGCAAAGATGGCCAGCACCTCCACGTCTCCATTTCTGTGTCGCCGATAACCGACTCGACCGGCGAAATTGTCGGCGCATCAATCATCGCGCGCGACGTCACTGGCCAAAAAAGAGCGGAGGACATGCTTCGGCAGGCGCAAAAAATGGAGGCGGTCGGAAGGCTGGCCGGTGGCGTAGCCCATGACTTCAACAACATTCTCGGAATCGTGACCGCCTGCTGCGAATTGCTCCGCAGCCACCTCGGGCCCAATGGCTCTTCGCCCTACATCGACAATATTCAGGAAGCCGCCAACCGCGGCAGTTCCCTCACCCGGCAGCTCCTCACCTTCAGCCGCCGGCAAGCCATCTCCCAGCCCCGCTTGCTGGATGTGAACGAATCGCTCCGCGAGGTCGCCAAGTTGCTGCGCCCGCTGATGGGCGATGATGTGCAGATCACCGTTCGCCACGGAGTGGAATCGGCGATTGTCGAATTCGATCCGTCGCAGCTTGATCAGATCGTGATGAACATTGCCGTCAATGCCCGCGACGCAATGCCCAAGGGAGGCAAGCTGATCCTGGAAACTTCGATCCAGGAATTCGACGCGGCTCTGGCCGAGCGGCACCCACCCCTTAAGCCCGCGCGCTACGTTCTGCTCGCCATCAGCGACAACGGCGGTGGCATGGACGCGGTGACCATGTCGAAGATTTTCGATCCCTTCTTCACCACCAAGGAGATCGGGAGAGGCACCGGGCTCGGGCTGGCGACCGTGTATGGAATTGTGAAGCAAAACGGCGGCCTGGTCCTGGTCTACAGCGAGCCCAATCGAGGCACAACTTTCAAGATCTATCTTCCCACCGCCGACCACAAACTTGGCGCGAGCCCAAAGTCCGAACCTGAGGCGTTGCCCCCAAAAGCGCGCGGAGAAACGGTTTTGCTGGTCGAGGACGACCCTTTAATGCGCACCCTGACTCGGCAGATGCTGGAACAGCACGGCTATCGCGTCGTCGAGGCCGAGGATGGCGCCGCGGCGCTTATGCACTTGCGCTCAAACGCGCAGCCCATCGATGTGACTTTAACCGATGTTGTGATGCGCGGCATGAGCGGCCCCGAGTTGGCCCTCCAGATCATGGACCTCTATCCCGCGACGAAAGTGGTCTATATGTCGGGGTACACGGGAGAATTAATCGGGCAGGAAGGCGGAATCAAGCCCGGTATGCCGCTCCTCGAAAAGCCATTTAGTCGCGCCTCATTACTCAAAGCCATTCAATCCGCAGTGGCTTAAGCTGGCTTCCTCGTCCCGAACGCATGCTCAAACCACAACAACAGGAGCCTTTCGTGTATCGTCGGAAGAAGGCAAAACGAGGGGCGCTTCAACCTCGATTTTACGAATTCCGGAAATTTGGAGGAGAGCAAAGGCGCAAAGTGGCAAGGAAGCGAAAGCCGAACGTGCGATGTCTGGCAAAAATGTCGCTCAACTGCTAGGTTTTTCCGTTACAAAAGCCGAACATTCATGTTGAAAAGTGCTGCAGAAACTTGGTATAAGCATGCACAGGGCCTCTACTGAGTTCTGCGGTGATCCAATCAGCACAGATCCTTTTGTCAGGTCCTCAGCTTTCTCCGCGGCTGATCGCAAGCATCTTCAGTGAGCCGGAATCTGCACCCCATAGGTGGGAGTGGAAATGCTATCGGCAGGCATCGACTTACGTAAAATTCGCGACCGGCTCGGCCTCACCATGAGGGACGTCGAATACGCCAGTCAGACCATTGCGCAAAAGCATGGCAGCGAAGAGTACCTCATTCCGCCCAGCCGACTTTCCGACATTGAGACCAAGGGCATTGTGCCCAGCGTCTACCGCTTTTATTCTCTGGCCGTAATCTACCGGAAGTCCGTTCCCGCGCTCCTCCGGCTCTACGCCATCGATCTGGATCGCATCACCTCCGACTGGTCCGCCTCGCAACCCGCCAAGTCTCATATCCTCGAACTGGACCAGACTACATCCAGCGTTCCGGTCAAGCTCGATCCCGGCTTCGATTTAAATGCCACTTCGGACCTGGGCCGAATGGTGCAGCAGTGGGGAACATTCCCGCTTGCCATGTTGAGCCATCTCGCTTCCCAGGATTACACCTACGCCTTCATTGGCAATGAAGACTACACCATGTATCCCATCCTCCAGCCCGGCTCGTTTGTCCAGGTGGATGAGGCCAGAACCCGCGTCATCGAGCGGCAATGGCGTTCCGAGTACGAGCGCCCCATTTACTTCGTGGAAACCCGCGATGGATTCACCTGCTGCTGGTGCTCGTTCCGGCTCAACTCGCTCGTCCTTCAGCCCCATCCCTTGTCTCCGGTCTCGGTTCGTGTCCTGAAGCATCCCCAGGAGGCGGAAGTGATTGGTCAGGTGATTGGAATTGCAATGCGGATTGGGGATTTGGCGCCTGCGAATCTTGAAGAATCGAAAGAACTCTCAACACCGAAGCCAGGTGTAGTTCCGTCGCCTTCGAACATCCTGAAGGCAATAAACGGTACAGATCTCCCGTCAACTTCCGCACGTAAGAAGCTGAGCTAACTCCCTCGACTCGCCGGGAATGCTCGACGTCGTCCACAAGTAAGCGCAGGCGCGTCCGCAGAATGGTCCCAACCAGCGACTGATGCGCGCGCGCGAACGCGTTGCGGGCAGTTACTGTCCCGTGTTTGCGTTCAAATCCCCAGTGCTCATAACCGGCTTCGGTGGAGCGGCGGTCCGCGACATACACTAACTTCCCCCAAACACCTTCAATCTTCGCCAGAGTTCTTTCCCGAAGATCGTCGTAAGCCGATTTCAACCCCATAACGCACCTTTTTTCTCCCAGCTACATTTTCCGGAAGGCCAAAGAAAATCAGTTTTTCCTCTCGCGGGCAGCTTTCAGCCCGAAACTACGCCCACGAAGAATTCACTTCACCCTGAGAGGATACCCGTGAAATCACTGAAAGCAAAGCTCGCTCTGCTCCTGCTCGTACTCGCAACCGTGTCCGCCATCCCTGTGCAATTGATGGCCGACGGCAACCCAATTCCAGTCTGCGGCGACAAGTATTGCCCGCCACCACCTGCCCAGTAAATTCCACACTTGAGCGCTACTGCCTGAGATGATACATTCTCGACAGTAGCGCTCATAACATGAGTTTGCAACAAATCCACTGGCTTTATAACTACTTGTGGGTCGCCCCACACCTACTCCTCATCCCGGTGGCTGCCGTCATGTTTCGCCGGGGATTACACAAGAAATTTCCTATTTTCTTCTCGTATCTCCTCTTTGAGTTTTCCCAGTTTGCTTTCCTCTTTTTCTTGCACGACATTAAGATAAGCCCAGCTTCTTACACCAATATCGATTTATTCTTCCGTATCGGAAGCATCGCGCTAAGATTCGGGATCTTGCAGGAAGCTCTGGAGGCGTCGCTCGGCCAGAATATGCCCCTCCGCCGAGCCATGGCGAGAGTCATGAACTGGGCCACTTTCTTTCTGGTCGCGGTGGCATCCATCTTCATCGTCTCCCTCTACTACAGCATCCTTAACCACCGGACGTTCGTGGCTTACGTCATCGTCCAGGCATTGAACACGGCGCAATGCGGCTTGCTCGCTCTGGTGTTTGCGTGGCACCGCTTTCTCGGCCTGCGTATGTCTCCGATGGTGTTCGGAATTCTCTTCGGCATGGGCCTGGCAATTGGCGCCGAGCCGCTCATTATGGCGCTAAAGGACACTTTCGGCATTCCAGGTTCCACCATCACGGATCTCGCGCAATTCGCGGCCTTCCACATTGCCGCGGTCAGTTGGCTTTACTTCGCCCAAGTCCGGGAAAAAGTCTCCTGGGCCACGGAAACCTCCGCTCTGCCCGATTTGCGGCAGTGGGCGGCCGATATGGGAAGGATCGCGCAACTATGATTCCCCTGATTATTCTCGCGATATTCACTCTGGTCCTGATCGGTTTCCTGGTGTTTCAGGTTCGCTCTCGGTACTCTGCGCCTAGCCGCACACCGGGTTCCAGCCAGCTTCTACCGGTCGATCTGGAAGCCTTCGACAATCTGACCGATCCCGAGGAAGAACAATTCTTGCGGTCGAATCTTTCCCCGCCCCAGTTCCGGAGCGTGCAGCGCTCCCGCATTCGCGCAGCTCGGGCTTATGTCGCAATTCTGTCGAAAAATGTCGGCGTGCTGGTCTCGGTCGGCCAATCCGCCCGTTATCATCCGGATCCCCAGATCGCGGCCTCCGGCCAGGACCTTATGCAGCGTGCGATCAGTCTCAAAATGTGGTGCCTGCTTTCTTTGTTGCGCATGAACGCTGCGTTTCTCTTCCCGGCGCTCTTATCCCCTTCCAACCGAATCACCAATCAATACCTGATGGTGACCTACATGGCCACCAACTTGCCAGACAAGATCGCAGCCTGAGGGGAAGGCGAATGAGGGAAACAACCCGGGCAGGGCTTCCCGGGACGGTCTTGCCCAGGGAGAACTGGGGAAGGGCTTTCCCGGGATAGTCTTGCTCAGGGATAGCCGGGGAAGGGCTTTCCCGGGAGAGCCTTGGGCATTCTCTTCGGCGGGGGCGGATTCCGCTTTGAGGGGGTACAATTACGCGGTCCGCCCCGCCTCATACTGCGCGAGGATTGTAGCCATCATCGTCCAGAATATTTTGGGCAACTTCTTCTTGTTACGGAAACCGTACAAACTCTAATAAATTGCCCTTTGGGGGTGTTGAATTTTTCAACACTTTCTTCCCCTTGTTGCAGTTGTTTGTGACGCGCTGGGGGATCAGATTCGGATCGCGCACCGGTCGGATCTGGCGACGGTGGATTCCTACTGAGCAAACGGCCCCCGCCGTCCCACTCCGCCCGGGAAACACGATCGTCTTCGCCCCCGGAAGCCGTCTCACCCGCCCCGGGAAACCGTCCCGTGCCCCTAAAGCCGTTTCAGGTCACCGGAAGCCGTCCCGTGCCCCCGGAAATTCGCATTCGCCACCACCCGGTTTTTGCCTGGGTTGCAGGTCGTTGTTGCGCTTTCCGTTCCTAACCCTCATCATTACTTCCACTTATGAGATATATCCATATATAAATATACGTACAATAAAACATGCACAAAATGTTCCACGTGAAACACTCACGATTTTCCACCGGAAACATTGGACCGAATGTTCCACGTGGAACACTCCCGGAAGGGAGCTAGACCACCTCTTGGCCGAGGACGGCTCGCCCCACCCGCCTCACCCGGAGCGCGACTCCAGCGGGCTAACCCATAGTAACCATTACACGACGCCACTTAGGGCCATTACCTAAGGGCCCCCCAATCCCTTCTTTTGGGCCATGTACTTTCGTGTGTATACGCGTTAGTCTAACTACAGAAGTAGATCCCGCCTCTGGAGGCACCCTTGAAATCTTTCCTTTGCGCGATCCTTATGCTGTGCGCCATGGCCCAGGCGGAGAATCTTGCCACGACGCCCGCTCCTTCACCCGACGCGCCTTCGCGGCCATCCTTCTGGACTTTTGAGAACAAGCTTGATCTCGGCCTGCTTGCGAGCCTGGTTACCGCCGACGCCATTACGACGCAACGCGGATTGAGCCAGGGTTTCCATGAGGCGAATCCCCTGATGCGGCCCTTTGTTACCCGCGGCGCGGCCGGCGAGGCCGCTGGCTCTGCGCTTGGATTTGGCGCCGGGCTTGGCACTACATATCTGCTCCACCGCACTCACCACTATAAGGCTGAACACATCGCCATGCGATTGATGGTGGGCACCGAGGGCGCGGTCGTGGCGCATAATTTCATAGTGCTTCACTAACCGGCGCGCGATTCCGACTCTCCACTTCGCGCATTGGCAGCTGGCAAGGGGCTATGCGATACTGAGATCGCCTCAGGTGCAAAAGTCACCGATTAAGCGTGCGCAATCCTAAGCCGGGATGGCGGAACTGGCAGACGCAGCGGACTCAAAATCCGCCGGGCTTCGGCCCTTGGGGGTTCAACTCCCCCTCCCGGCACCAGCAGACTTGGTTTCAAGCGGTTACGCTCGTTGCCTAGTACTCTCCTAGGGGAACTTTTGCCTGCACCGTTAGACAATGCCGACGCCGGTCTTCCGAGCCTTCCGGCCACAATGGCGCCAGAGATGCGACGCAGGCGATGGCACCGATGCCAACTAGGAGAGTTCTTCGCGAGCAACTCAGGGCGCACCTACCGGTGAAAAACCGGGGGAACGTTTGCCGAGTAAAAATGACAGTCGAAACAATCGGGACGCAGATTCACAGAGTTGTGGCACTTGTCGCAGAACTGAGCTTTGTCGTTGTGGCAATGGCTGCAACTGCGCAAGGTGACCTCGTTGCGGATTCCCTCGCGCACAGTTTTGTCGCGGAGTTCCCGGAGAAAAACCCGGTGGTTTTGGCGCATCCAGACTGGGTCGCGAACGCAGCGCTGGGAGGGATCGGCGGTAGCCTGCAAGAACGGCTTGGGGGAGGAGAAGATCGAGGCCCAGGCGAAGCGTCCCACGCTATAGGCGAATGGAGACAGAATAACGATACCCGCGACGACGAGGAGGAGCCAGGCGTGCGTTCTATTCGAACTCACTTGGACCTCCCTGCCGCTGCCGTCCCGTATGCGCGGCGTACACCATGGCTGTGGCGCGGTAAATCATGTGGGCGAACTTGGAGTAGGGCAGCAGCACGATTAGCGCGAACACCGTTGCGAGGTGGACGACGTACACCATGTATCTGAGTGGATCGACGCGGGCATAGTGGAGGATCTCGCATCCGAAACCTGTGAGCACGGTAGCCAGCGCCAAACCTAGAAACATCCAATCGAACCAGGTTCCTTTAAACAATGTTCCTTTGAACAGTGTTCCTTTGAACAGTGTTCCTTCGTACAACGTACCGGCAGGGGTGCTGTGAACCGTTCGATCGCGAACCATGAGGGAACACCCGAGGAGCATGGCGCCGCCCGCCAGATTCGCGAGGATTTTCCACGGGCTCCAGAAGTTAAAGGGATAGACAAAGGCATCCTTCAGCAGCGGATTGAATCGAACCGTGAGCACCCACAGATCAACGACGAGCAACCCCACAAAGCCGAAAAGCACGAACCGATGGGAGTTCATTCGCGGATGATTGAAAGTGCAGCGATCGAAATCCTCGTGAAGGAGGATGTTGCGCAGCGTGGTTCGAATGCTTGCGGCGATAGATTGCTTTTCGTGCTCCCGATTGTCTGCAAATCCCATTGCCTGGCCGCGGGCGTTCAGGTCGCGCCAAAAGCGGGAAACGCCGAGGATGATCACCACCGCATCGAGCAGCACAAGTGTCGCGAAGAATGCGATGAGAAGCCATTGCGGCAGTTGGCTCCAGTAGGAAATGATGATTCGATTCGAGCTGGTGGAAGCGGCAAACAGCTTTTCCAGCGGTCTGCTTCCCCATGCAACCAAACCCAGCAGCACGCACGGCAATAGCAGGAGGAACGGCAGACAATGGGGTTGGCTCACGCAATTGCCCAACCATTGCGGGGCACTGTAGTGGAGAATAGCCTCTCTGCGAACCGCGGCCATGACATCTCCAGGCCGGGCGCCACGCGGGCAACGTGAGGTGCAGTCGTTACAGTGATGGCAGAGCCAAATGTCCACATCCGCGAGCAACCGGTCCTTCAAGCCCCACTGCGCCCATAGCATCTCTTTTCGCGGAAAAGGCTGACGGGCGGTTGAAAGTTCGCACACCACGGAGCAAGTGGCGCACTGGAAGCATTTCTTTAGATCCTCGCCGCCGCTTGCGATAAGGCGGTTGCGAAAACCCCGGTCGGGCTGGACAGCAGCGGGAGTGGGTATCGCTGTCATTTTGTCAGCCCTTGAACGGATTGAGGCCAATCTCTTCGATCTGTGCGGCAAATTCGTCAATGAGCGCCGGCAGCCGCTGGTAGTCGGACAAAGCGATCTGCTCGATGCGGACGCGCTCCTCTTCGAGCGCGAGCTGCACGAGTTTTTGCCGGATGTTTTCGCTGCGCGTGCCCATCAACTCGCTGCCGCGAATGAAGTGGCACTGGTAGTCGTCGCCCGACTTGCATCCCAGCAGCAATATGCCGTCGAACCCGCGGGCCAGCGCGTCGGCGATCCAGATCACGTTGACCGCGCCCAGGCAGCGCACCGGGATCACGCGGACAAAAGGACTGTAGCGGAGTCGAGCAACGCCCGCGGCCTCGAGTGCGGGCAAGGCATCGTTTTCACAGGCAAGCACCAACAGCCGCGGTTTCTCCTCGAATTCGTCAGGAACCTTCACGGCCTTGATCATCGAGGAGATCACGTCGATCGAGTAGTCGCCAAAGGAAATGATGCGTTCCGGGCAGGCGCCTAAGCAGATGCCGCAGCGGCGGCAACGACCTGGATTCGGCAGCGGAGTTCCCTTCTGATCTTCATCGAGACTGCCGAAAGGACATTCCTCGGTGCAGCGTTTGCACTGCGTGCAGCGCTGCATCTGAAAATCCGGAACAGTCCGATCTTCCCAACGCGGATGCAACGTTGCGCCGCGCGCTGTCAGTTCGATGCACTGAATCGCCTTGAGCACGGCGCCCTGGGCATCGGCGATGCAACCCTCAATGTCATTGGGCGCCCGCATGCAGCCCGCCGCGTAGATGCCGGTTCGCCGTGTTTCATACGGGAAACAGATGAAGTGGGAATCGGGAAATCCGTTGTTCAGGACCGGAAGGTCGGGGCCCTGCCGATAAGTCAAGTGGAGCAGGTCTGTGCCCTCGAGGTGCCCCCGGTCGGCGATAAGCTGGCGAGCTGCGTCGAGTTGAGGACCCTGCTCTCCTTTGTTAATGATGGCCTTGGCGTCGCGCAGGTTGCGGATTACTTCGCCGTCGGCGGCGACCGGTACCATGCCCGTCGCCAGAACTACAAGATCAGCCTCGACCGCAATTGACGGCCCAAGGAGAGTGTTCTCGACGTTGACTCGAAGCGGTTCGCGGCTTCCGGCATCGGCTGCTGCAACTGAGACCACATCTCCCTTTAGCATGGATATGCCGGGGTCCTCTTGAGCACGCCGATAGAAGTCTTCGGATTGCGCCGGTGTGCGGATGTCTTTGTAGAAGATGTAGGTTTCGACTTCAGGGTCGAGTTCACGCGCCCAAAGCGCCTGTTTCAGAGACGCTCGGCAGCACACAGCCGAACAGTAAGGAAGATGGGCTTGGTCGCGCGAGCCAGCGCACTGGATGAAGGCAATTCTCTTTGGCGGACGGCCATCGGAGGGGCGGTGGATTTTGCCGGTGGCTGACAAACGTTCCATCTCAACATTTGTGATTACGTCGGGACTGCGGCCGTAGCCAAGATGGCCCAGCCGCGAGGCGTCATACGGCTTCCAGCCCGTGGCCTGAACAATGGCGCCCGCCTTGGTCTGAATTGCGGAACCATTGACCTCCAACTCAATTTCGAACTGCCCTGGCTGGCCACTGATACTGTTGATCGCGGCGGACCGGTAGATTTGGATGTTTGGGTCGTTCTCCAATTCGCGGATCTGTCTGTCGAGATCGATACTCTCCAAATCACGGTAAGGGGCGCTCTTGGGAAACTGTCTTTTGAAAGTGCGGAGCCATCCTCCGAGGTCGGCTTCCTTTTCGACCAGCACCACTCGAAATCCGGCACGGCTCGCGTCGCGCGCAGCAGCCATGCCGCTGGGCCCTCCTCCAACCACCAGGATGGTCGGCTCGGCGGCGAGTTTGGCCGGCTCTCGCATTTCCGCCTTGAGCGCTCGCGCCATTCCCATGCGCAGGTTATCTTCGGCGAGCATCTGCGTGTCTTCGTTGCCGGGTTCATGACTCCAGACCACCAGTTCGCGCAAATTCACTCTTTCGACGAAACAAGAATCGGAGGCAAAGGTCTGGGAATGGAATCGGCCGGAGCAGGCGGCGACGACCAGCGACGTGACGCCGGACTGAACGCTCTCTTTGATCTGTGCAACTCCCTCGTCACCACAAAGAAATGGATGCGAGCGGCACACAGAGACACTGCGCTCCTCACGTGCGACTTTTTCGAGAGCTTCGATATCAAGCGCAGCTCCGATGTCGCAACCGCGACAGAGAAAGACCGCGACGTTCTTCTTCTCGTCAGCCACGATGAGAACTCACACAACTCTGAAGCGCTTTGAGCGCGGCGCTAGTCGCATCGCGCACGCACGACGCAACATCCATCGGCTGCCGGGCACACCCCGCCGCAAAATGACCGGGCAGCAGCTGAGCGTTCGACAAAAACCCATGAGGATCCCGGCTGAGCATGGACGAGGGCGAAGCCGAGTGGTTCCGCAGCGCGGGGACCATGCCAGTCGCCAACACCACGAGGCTCACTTTTTGCCGAATGCTGCGCTCGGCCATTACGTCCTCGGCTGCGACGATAAGGTCGCCGGACGTTCCATCCTCGGTCACTTTTGCCACTTTGCCTTTGACGAGATGGAGCCTTTCATCCTGTTGGGATTCGGCAAGAAACAACTCCTGGCGGCCGGGGGAACGGAGATCGATGTAATAAACGTAAATGTCGGCGTTCGGGTACTGCGCCCGCACATATCGAGCCTGCTTGAGCGACGCCATACAGCAGACGCTAGAGCAGTGTTTGAGATGGTTCTCGTCACGCGACCCGGCACACTGCACGAAGGCGACGCTTTCGATCTCTTTGCCATCGGAGGGGCGAAGAATGCGGCCTTTTGTTGGGCCGGTGGGCGCAGCCAGTCGCTCCATCTGGACGTTGGAGATCATGTTGGAATGGAGACCCAGTCCGTCGACCACGCTCGCGTCGAAAGGCTCCCAGCCGGTGGCCCAAATCACAGACTGTACTTCGAACTCGCGGCGTTGCGCCGTCATCTTCAGATCGATCGCGCCGTATGCGCAAGCGGGAAGGCACTTTCCACATTGCTCGCCGGGACATGCTGCGGGATCGATTGTGTGACGGAAAGGCCAGGCAAGATCGGTGGGAAGGTAAATGGCGCGGGTCGTTCCCATGCCGTAGTTGAACGAGTCAGAGCGCGATTCCGGACAGGCCGCGACACATGCTCCGCAGGCCGTACATCGCTCATTCACAAACCTGGGCCGTTGCTCAACTGTCACCCGGTGCCACCCGTCGCTCGCCTGGACCTCAACGACTTCGGACAAAGTGAGGCAGCGAATGCGAGGGCTGGTGCGAATGCGGCGCAGGTTGATTTCGAGACCGCAGACCGGTGGGCAGAGTTTCGGAAAGTACTGATGCATCTGCGCCACGCGCCCGCCGAGATAGGCGCTGCGCTCGACGAGAATGACGTCGCAACCGGCCTCAGATGCTTCGATGGCAGCGGTGATTCCGGTAATCCCGCCGCCGACGACCATCACTCGGCCGCGGCTATCGGCTTCGCTCATGGGTCAACGCCTGCCTCCGGGGAGAACGGAGCCCGTTTAGATGACGCCCCGTGGCACGAACAGCCGCCCGTGGACGAGCCCGTCACTTTGCGGCGCTCCCAATACCGACGAGATACTTCACCGGCCGTTTGATCATTTTCCACTCGCCAGTGGCGTGATCGAATACGCAGTTGCAGAACGCAAGCCAGTCTTTGTTGTCGAGAGCGGGCTTGTCGGTGCGGAAGTAATAACCGGGCCAACGCGTCTCCTCGCGGAAGTGAATCGAGTTCACATGGGCCTCGGCCTGGTGCATGCGATGCACACTCTCCCAGCAGCGCATGAGTTCATTCAGGTTCTCGGCGCCGAGATGCGCTGCATCGCCGCGCAAGAACGCCAGCAGTTCTTTGCCCTTCTCGAGCAGTGTGCCGCTGGTTTTGAACTGACTTGAGACGCCACCGGCATACTCATCCATGATCTTCTGCATGCGATACATGAACTGCCTGGGACGAATGTAGGCGGGGTTAATATCGGCATCGGTCGTGTTCCCGCGATTTGCCTCGAATGTACTCAGCGGTTTGAGAATCTCGGCCTTCAGCGATTCAACCAGGGCCGGGTCAATTTGTGGCGCCGTGTTGTGATCAACGACGTAGGCGATCGCTCCTTTTGCAGCAATGCGTCCCTCGGTGAACGAGCCCGAAGAGAACTTGTGGCTCGATGCTCCGGAGGCGTCGCCGGCGGCAAACAGGCCGCCGACAGTCGTCATATTGGGATAGCCCCAGAAATAATCTGACTTGGTTGCGTCCGTCTGCAGATCGGAAGGTCCGGAGACCCAGGCTCCGGATGCGCCGGAGTGCGAACCGATGAAATACGGCTCGCATGCCATGATCTCCGACGGCTTGACCTCTGGTTCGACATTGGTAGCAGCCCAGAGGCCCGCTTGCGCGATCGTCATATCCAGAAAGTCTTCCCACGCTTCCGATTCAAGCTCCTTCAGCTTCTTCTTCGCGGTCTTCTCGTCGGGCGATTCTTTGGCGATGCGCTGGATGGCATCCGCCGTTTGCATGTAGATCGGCCCCTTGCCGGCCATCACATCAAGCATCATGAGCCAGTTGCGCAGATTCGCAGGGATGGGTTTGGCGCGGCTGTACGGTTCCCACTTGGCAAGTTCAGCGGCATTCTCAACCATGTAGTCTTTGCCTTCGGCATTGGTTGCGAGAGCCTTGAAGAGCAGGAACCACGCGCCCACGGGGCCGTAAGCATCTTTGAAGCGAACCGGAATAAACCGCACTTCCTGGCAGGTCATTTCGGCCCCGGCGTAGAGCGTGAAGAACGCGCTTCCCGCCGAATTGAAGGGGGGATACCAGGAGCGACCGAATCCTTCTCCCGTGGAGCGGGGCTTGAAGACATGTACCGCGCCGCCCATTGCCACCAGTGTGGCTTTGGCCTCGAACACGTAGACAGTGTTGTCACGAGTGCTAAAACCGATCGCACCCACACAGCGGTCGCCATCCATTAAAGGATGGGTGATGAACACTCTTTCGAAATACTGCCCTCCGGTTTCGGCCAGCGCATTCTTGGCGGCTTCCGCCACGATGACCTTGTACGATTCTCCGTTGATCATCAGCTGCCAGCGCCCTTCATGCACGTATTTTCCGTCTTTGTCTTTCCAGATGGGCAGTCCCCACTTTTCAAACAGGTGAACAGTTGAGTCAACGTGGCGCGCGATATTGGCAACGAGATCCTCGCGCGTGATACCCATCAGGTCATTGCGGACGTAATCAACGTAGTCTTTCACCGTGTTCTGTCCGCCATTGAGATCGACGTACATGTTGATGGCCGACAGTCCCATGGCGACGGCGCCGGAGCGCTCCATGGCCGCCTTGTCGACCAACGTGACTTTCAGCCCGTGCTGGCGCGCCCAATAGCTGGCTTCGATGGCGGCGCCGCACGCGGCCATACCGCCTCCACAAACGAGTAAATCCGTCTTGACGACTACGGTTTTGAAATCCGCCATGATTGCGTTCTCCTAAAACTTTCCATTCCGACGTCCTAGAGTGTTGGGATCTTGTCGAACTTCACCGGCCCGACTTCGTTGTTCAGCCCGGCGGGTTCACTCATCAGCGTCGGGCTCTTGAGGTCGGCATCTCCAGTTGGGAAATGATCGAAAGGCTGCGCCTTGCCCTCGGCAACACCACGCCGCGTCGGAAACTTGAAGCGCTTGGGTTTGATCTCTTTGTTGCGAAACTGGACCGTCCACAAGATGTCCTCGCTGCTCCGCATAGGCGTCACACTGGCGCCGAGAGGAACAAAGTCGGCATAGCCGCGGACTTCAATGGCCTGCGTGGGGCAGATCTTTACGCAGCTGTAGCATTCCCAGCACATCGAGGGATCGCGGTTGTAGGCCTTCATGAGCTGGGAGTTCAGCGTCATGAGGTCGTTGGGACAGATGTACTGGCAGGCGGTCTTGTCGAGCGCCTTACATCCATCGCATTTACTGGCAATGACGAAACTGGGCATTTTGCCTCCAGAACTCACGAGAATGACTTGGACAAGCTATGTCGTCTGCAGGTCACTGAGCACACGCTTAGCAGTCCTATTGCGACATAGAAACGCCGGGGGATAATACAGAACCTCTCGATGCCAGCCCAATAATGGATCATCTCAAGCATCGGAATATGAGAGGCGATTCTTACTTAGACCGTCGGTTGAACTTCATGCTCGACGATCAACAATCTCGATAAACTCTATAAGGAAAGGAAGACTACCGTCTGTGATTCGTGTCACGTCCGTATGTAACAGATAATGCCGGCGTTGTGGATGACTGTAGGCGTTTTCTGAGGTGTTTCAGCCAGGGACCGGTCCGCCAGCTGGAATCCACACAAAGGAGTTTGCAGCGGTTTTTGGATCTGAGATAACGCGAGACAGCTACATGCGGTGTTTCCTGGGGTTGGCGGCAGAGACGGGCAGAAACTCGCTTGGAAACACGTCGCCCAAATGCGAAATGAATACGAAGCCCTTGCCGTCGTTGATCCGATATCGGAGCCTGCTCCGGATACCCTCAGAATGCGTAACGCAGGGACTCGGTCAGCGAGTTGGCGTGAAAGTAGCGCGGCGCTGTCGGGCCGACAAACGAACCTTCGCCGTACTGGTAATAATTCCAGCCCATGTTGTAGGCCAGTTTGTGGCCCAAATCCACGCTCAGGTTGGCCAAGGGCTGCTGGTACTTGTACTGCACCGAGCCGAGAGGCTGCAGAATGTTGAACTGCGGCACACTGCCATCAACACTGGTGATACTGTAGCCGACGTTGGCCATCACTCGCTTCGCCGCCTTGAACCGGATAGCAGCCATTCCGAAATTAGCGTGGTTGGTGTAGTACGAGTTGGCGAGCAGTGGATTGTTCGGGTCGTTCGCTGCACAAGAGGCGGCAGTGGCCACGAAGGGGAGGGTCACTCCGGTTGGCGGAGTATCGTTGAAGCAGATCAGAGCATTCTGGATTACGCTGTTGAAGTTGTACGCCAGATCCAGTCCGAAGCGTTCGCGCGGTGCGAGTGAGGCGGTCAGGCCGTAGTTTTGGTTGTGGCCCACGTACTGGGTTTGTGCGTCGGCGTTTGATTGTTGCAAGATATTGATGGACCCGCCCAGGATCGCCCAGGGTCGCGGCGTGTAGGTGGTCTGGAAACGGTAGCGCCCTTCCTTGCGTGGCGACATGCGGACGAAGACGCCGTTGTAGTTGGTGTGCTCCAGATCGAAATTCAATCGCAGGGAATGGGTGGGCCGCGCCCAGAGCCCGAAGAGCGCCGTTTTCTCCAGGCCTACGAAATGGTCCAAGTCTCCGGGCAAATAATCATTGAAGTGGTTGAAGTCCCTGTCGCCATAGCGGTACCCGATGCGTGCCCCGGCTTTTTTCGAAATGTCCCAGGCCAGTTCGGTCTGATTCCTCTTCCAGTCCTGGTTGAAGGACGATTGAATCAGCGTGTTGGTCGTGGTTGGGGTAGTGAGCGGCGTACTAAGTAGCGTGCATGGTAGCATTGCACAGCTATAGTCGCTCTCGCTGAAATTCCCGTTCTGCGGAATGCGGTAAGCCCAAAAATAAAACTTTTCAATCAAGCGCAGATGTTGAGTAAGGTGCAGGGTGGCCTCGAGATCCAGCACGTCGGAAATGCGGTTGGCAGCGGCAGTTCCGGTGCCGGTGAAGGCGAGGGTATTGGTACGCGTGATCAGGCCGCTGAAAGACTCGTCCAACGGCGTGCTTGAAGTTGCGGAACTATACGAAAAAGAACCGAGCACTTCCAACTTCCGGAAGTAATTGCTGCGCAGGCTGAGGCGTTCGGTGGGCGTGGAGGTGCGGATCCGCTGCTCGCGCGCGTAGCTGAAGTACGCGCTGCACTTGATATTGGTCAGAATTCCGTTGACAACCAAGCTGGGTTGCCCTGCCGGTACGGCGCACGGTTCTTTGTTCGCTGTATCGATGGATAAGCCCAGCTCAACCGGGCCTACTCCCGGCGCGGGGAGTTGCGCCGGCGCGAAGGAGGCCAGGGAAGTGTCCGTGTCTCCCTTGTAGTAATCGAGGAATTGATCGTAGCTAAGGACGGTTTGCGGCGCGAGCCTCAAGTCTACGCCCATGCGATAGGAGTTCATGGTCATATTAATTGGCTGCAACAGCAGTGCGTCCGTTCCTTCATGGATGCTACTGAAAGAAGGCCCGGTCATGTTGTTATGCGAATATCCGAGCCGAAAGCTCACGCGGGATTGAGGAAGCAGCGTGAGGTCAACGTCGCTCATGCGTCGCGTTGTATCGAATAAGTGAGGCGAGTTCAGCACCGGAATTGATGGAGTGGAAGTTGGGGGATTCAGGGGGTTCGCCAACAAGTCGAAGTCGGAGAAACTCTGGTCGCGGCGGAAGCTGCTTTGCAGGTTGTACCACTTGTTCTTGTCGGCGCGCAGGCGCAGGTAGTTGTTGGGATCGCCTCCCCACCCCGAACTGTTGACGTAGAGATTGTCGAACAGCAGGCCCATGTGATCGAGCGACTGCATCGACAGGGTCTGGTCAAGAATTCGAGGGCCGGTTTGCAGATTCACCAGGGTGTCGTACATGTCGCCGCTGCCGGTTACATCGTTGGAGCGATAGCCGGCCTCGACCGACGAGTGAATCAGATAACCGCCGCGGTTGACGCCATCGGGTTCTGCGGGCGGGACAGGGGCTGGGGGGGCGGTGGGGGTCTGTGCAACGAGCGCGCCGGGTGACAACACGATTGCGGCGCACACAAGCATCGCTAGAACTATCGCTCTTCGACATCTGCTATGACCAAGCTGCGCCATGGCTACTCCCTACTTGAAAAACACATCGCTGAAGTTGGACCCATGGATCTGGTTGTGACACATGGTGCAGGCCTGGTACTTCGCCGATTGATTGTGTACCGGCCCGCTGGGGCCGCCGGCCGTCAACTGGGTCGAGAAGGTGTGGCACTGGAGACAGAGCATGTTGACCGGCATCACTTTGAGCAGCCGTGGATTGGTGGAGCCGTGGGGGGTGTGGCAACTGGTGCAGCCCTCGGTCTTGACCGGCACATGCTCGTAGATGAAGGGCCCCTGTTTGTCGACGTGGCACTTGTAGCAAACCGCATCGCCGCTTGGCAGAGAGCGCACCTGACGGATCGTCGCCGTCCCATGCGGGTTGTGGCAGTCATTACATTGGACCATGCCTTCGTTGACTCGATGGTGATAAGGTTTGGCAAAATCTGCCTTGGCCGACGTGTGGCATCCATAGCACAACTGGGGCTGGTCCTGGACGAGCAAGAATTCCTTTTCCTTGGCGTGATGGGGAGAGTGGCAGTCGAGGCAGCCGACCTCGCTACTGGAGTGCGCGGATTCTGCAAAATGCGACTGCTGGTGACTTTCGCCGTGGCAGGTCAGACATCGAGCACTGGTTTCCTGTCGCGACTGCCCTTCGAATACAAAAATCTTGGTCTTGTCGCCGCCACCAGCAACGTGGTCGGCGCCGGGACCGTGGCAGCCCTCACAGCCCTGGTGTGACGGGCCGCCTTGCTTATCTAATGTGGTCTTCCAGTGCGGCGTTTTCTCCCACTCGTTATAGATTTCCTCATGACAGGTCTTGCAGGTTTCGGCTCCCACGTATTTGGATGCGTCGGATGAAAGCGCACTGGCGGCGGGTGGGTGGGCGGGCGGAGTGTTCTTGTCGGCAACCTGCTGGCGAGCCTGGCCGGAAGCAATGGTGGCGACGAGTGTAAGAAGGCACACTACCGGGAACTGCAAACCTCGAGAGGCTCTGCAACTTCTTGCCACCAGGATTAGTTTTCGCATGCCCCCTCCTCGACACGGGCCCATCAACATGACAAAAAGAGTTTGGCCGCTCACGTTGCGAAGTCGCACATGTTCATCTCACTACCACTCCCATTTCATGAGTAAGCGATGTTAAGAGGACTGACAATGCAAAAACTGTTCAAGATTGCACACTTTCGACGATAAAAAATCAGACCTTTCAGGATGCTGCCAGGCCGCGAATGAGCTGTTTATTCCCCTGCACAAGTAGAGCGTAGCGAAGACCGCGCGGGTTTGCAGTGATTACTGAACTCGAAATTTGTGATAAATCCAGCCGGGGCAGCGCATAACTCGCCTGGCTTGTCTTCGCGGAAGACAACAAGCTCGTTCATTGGTAAGTAACGCTGCTGCGCCCGCCGGCGGCTCCACAGCCACGCTTCGTGGATGCTGATGGCTCGAATCCGGCAAGCCGAACGTGACGAGACAAATCCGGCGCCATTCCCGGATTGTCCAGAATTACTTCTTGGCAGTGGGTGGGGTCAGTCCGTTCAAGCGGAGATACATGGCGGCTTCGGCGTAGTGATCGGCCCAGTTGCTGGCGATGCCCAGAGCGAAGCGGGCGCGCGACATATCCTGGCCGCCGAATCCTTTGGTCATCTCGCCGAGTTTCGAATCGTCCATCCTGGAGATCGCGTCGCCGCAGAAATCGAACGAGGCCTTGAGAGCGGCGACGAGCTTGTCCTTCGGATCGGTGTCTTTCGCTTCGTCTACCTTGGGCGCCGGAACCGCGGCAGCGTTGCCGCATAGAACATAGTTGGCCTCAACCATGTGCGCCACAAGATGGCCGAACGTCATCTGGTCGGCACTGGGTTTGTAGCTGAACTTGTCGGCGGGCATGGCTTCGACGGCCTCGATCGTATTCTTCTGGCGATTGGGAAGCACCTCTTTGAGCGCGGTTGCAATCGGGTTCTTAACTTGCGCCGCCGCTGAGGCGACAAGCACGAGCAGAGCTACAACGAGGTGAGTCAATTTCATAGCCATCCTCCATGGTGCTGCAAGAATAACCCGCGCGAAGGCTATGGCGCTACTCGCAGACCCGGATACAACTTCTGGCGCGCGAAGGGTTCGAGCGGGCACAGGTGCGCTATCCTTAATGTATGCACGCGCACGGCGCTCACGGGTATTCGCATGGTCCCGGACATTCGCATGGCCACGCGCACGCGACGAGCCGCGTGCTGCGAATTTCACTCGGCGTAACCGCGGTGTACATTGCGCTGCTCGTGGTGGCGGGCATTCGCGCGCATTCGTTGGCGCTGCTGTCGGAAGCGGCGCACAATCTCTCCGATTTGCTGGCGTTGCTTCTGTCGCTGGTCGCGGTGTATTTGGAAGGACGTCCGCCGAGCGCGACGAAAACCTACGGCTATCGCCGGGCAGGAGTGCTTGCGGCGCTGGTCAACTCGGCCTCGTTGGTACTGGTTTCATTCCTGATCTTCTTCGAGGCATTCCGCCGCGTGCAACATCCGGAACATGTGCGCGCGGGACTAATGATGTGGGTTGCAGCGGCGGGAGTCGTGATGAATGGCGCGATTGCACTGCTGTTGTGGCGCTCGGGAAACGATGTCAACGTGCGGAGCGCGGTGCTGCACGAGGTCGGAGACACGGTTTCGACGGCGGCAGTCATTTTCGGCGGTTGGGCGATTCTTTGGACGGGCCAATATTGGATCGACTCGGCGCTGTCGTTCGGGATCGGCGCGCTGATTTTGTGGTCGAGTTTTGGCATTCTGCGCGAGACTTTGAATATTCTGCTGGAGGGAACTCCGCGCGGAATGAACCTGGACGAGATTGAACGCGCGGTGCGCGCGATTGCGGGAGTGAGCGATGTGCACGATCTGCATGTTTGGAGTATTGGATCGGAAAATCATGCGCTCTCGGCGCACGTGAAAATTTCCGACATGCAGACCTCGGAGAGCGATGCGATTCTGCGCGAGATCAACGAGAAACTGGGGCGCAGTTTTGGCATTCAGCATACGACGATTCAGCTTGAGCACGAGGTGTGCGAGACGGCTCATGCCTGCGTGATCGCGGTGCGGGAAGAGGGTCGTTAGCGTTGGTCGTTCGGTCCTCGTCTTCGGGGCCCCGGCACTGTAACCCTTGACGGCTCGCCTCCACGGAGGGAGAATTGCGCCGAGTTCTGACTGACTCCTTTTTGCATCTGGTTTGTATCTGGCCACCGCCCCTTTTCAAACAGGAAGGAGTCGGTGCGACGGCGCGTGCGACGGCCTTTGGGGCGTGCCTCGTACGAAGGTAGCCCGGGCCCAGCAACGCAATACCGACCGAACGGGGAATCAGGGGAAAGACAAATCAATTAAGGAGGGGACTATGCATTCGCCAAGGACAAGCGGCGGAACGGGAGGCCGTTGGAACGTTTTGGAAGCGGGGCCGAGATTCGGCTCGACGAAACTGGCTGCGGCGCGCGGCGCGTTGGCGTTGGCGACGCTGTCGGCACTGCTACTGATTACTCCTACACGGGCGGGTGCCCAAACCGAAACCGTGCTCTACAGTTTTTGCGCGCAATCGGGGTGCACGGACGGCAACCACCCTGAGGCGCGCCTGGTGCTGGACCCGAGCGGGAATCTATATGGGACGACCGACGTGGGCGGCGCGAACGCGTTGGGCACGGTGTTTGAGGTGAGCGCGAGCGGGAGCGAGACCGTGCTCTACAGCTTTTGCTCCCTGCCGGATTGTGACGATGGCGACCACCCGAGAGCCGGGCTGATCCTGGACGCGGAGGGGAACCTGTACGGGGGGATCTACGATGGCGGCACCCACGATGGGGGCATAGTGGCTGAGTTCAGCCCGACTGGCGCCGAAACCGTGCTCTATGACTTTTGCAGCAAGCCGGCTTGCCGGGACGGGTACTATCCCCACTCCGACCTGGTGATGGACAAGAACGGCAACCTTTACGGCACGACGCAATATCGTGGCGCGTACACAGGGGGCAATGTGTATGAGGTGAGCTCGAACGGAACTGAAAGCGTGCTCTACGGCTTTTGCCAGCAATCGGGCTGCACAGATGGCAACGCTCCGAAAGCGGGCCTCGTCCTGGACGGGAACGGCAACCTTTACGGCACGACATACAAGGGTGGCGCGAACGGAGAGGGCGTGGTGTACGAAGTCAGCCCGAGCGGGATCGAAACCGTGCTGTACAGCTTTTGCGCGCAAACGGGATGCAAGGACGGCTCCAACCCTGAAGCGGACCTGGTGCTGGATACTGAGGGGAACCTTTACGGCACGACCTACAAGGGCGGCGCGCACGGAAAGGGGACGGTGTTTGAAGTGAGCGCGAGCGGGATCGAGACCGTGCTGTACAGTTTTTGCGCGCAAGCGGGATGCAAGGACGGCTCCAGCCCGGAAGCAGGCCTGGTACTGGATGCGAAGGGCAACCTCTACGGCACGACCTACTCTGGCGGCGGCCCGAAGAAGAGGGGCACGGTATTTGAGGTAAGCCCGAGCGGAACCGAGACCGTGCTCCACAGCTTCAACGCAAAAGGGACGGACGGCTACAATCCTTCCGCGAGCCTGGTGATGGACGCAAAGGGAAACCTGTACGGCACGACGTACGCAGGCGGCGCGCACGGAGGGGGCACGGTGTTTGAAGTGACTCCGTAGGAGAGGTTTGACGCGCAACGGGCGGAGGGCGGATTGCAGAAAGGAATCGCGGAGGGCGGGGGCTCGGGCTGTCTGAAAAGCGAGCTGAACTGGCTAATTCGCTGAAGGGGCGATAGATAGCGGGCGGCGATTGGGGTTGGTGGGCGGGGCTTCTGTGGTACCCTAATCGGAGGAGTCGTCCCACCCCGAAGGGCATCAAATATCTATGCGACGTTGGCGGCTATTTTTGCGGTTTTTGGCGATGGTGCAACTGCTCCCGGCACTGGAGAGCGGGGAGGAGACCACGCTGGTGGGGGGACAGGCGGTGCTGGAGGGCGTGATGATGCGCTCGCCGCACGCGTGGGGGATCGCCGTACGCAAGCCGTCGGGCGAAATTGTGAAGCATAGCGAGCCGCTGGAGCGGCCGTCGGAGAAGCACAAGTGGATGGGCTGGCCGGTGATTCGCGGGGTGATAACGCTGGGGCATGCGATGAAGCTGGGATTCCGGGCGCTGAAATTTTCGGCGAATGCGGTGCTGGAAGAGATTTCGGTGGGTGAGCCGGGCGGGAAAGAGCCGGGCAAGAAGATGGAAATTACGGGATGGATGGCGACGCTGAACATGATTTTTTCCATCCTGTTTTTTATCTTCATGTATAAGTACCTGCCGCTACTGGCGACGACGGAGCTGAAGCGGGTGAACCCGATTTTTGGCGAGCAATTTTTGTTTAACTTCGTGGATGGGGTGATCCGGATCGCGATGTTCCTGCTGTTTGTGTGGGGGGTTTCGCTGTGGAAGGACATCCGGCGGGTGTACGAGTATCACGGGGCGGAGCACAAGACGGTATTTGCGTTTGAGAATGGCGATCCGCTGGAGACAGCGGCGGTGCAGAAGTATTCGACGTACCATCCGCGGTGCGGGACAAGCTTTCTGATGACGGTGATGATCATTTCGATGGTCGTCTATATGTTCATTCCGGTGACGACGTTCTGGGCGAGGTTTGCGGAGCGGATTGCGCTGCTGCCGGTGATTGCGGGAGTTTCGTACGAAATTATTCGCTTTGCCGCCAAGAACCGGAGTTCGCTGTTTGCGGTGATGACGGCGCCGGGGCTGTGGCTACAACGCATCACGACCAAAGCTCCCGATGACCGCGAAGTGGAATGCGCGATTGTGGCACTGGATGAGGCGATGGCACTGGAGAAGCAGCATGGCGGTGAGTTGGTGATTGCGTAGCGGGTCGTTCGTCGTTGGTCGTTAGTCGTTCGGGACTCGCATTGGCTCTCTGCGGTGCCCAATCCTTCCAATCTTGGAAATATCACAATTTGAATGTTCACTGGTCCTTGGGGGGCTTGGAATCAACGCGTAGCTTTAGGGCGGAGGTATTTGCAATGCCAGCGCCTTCAACCTTTCGAGATCTTCGAGTGTGGCAAGACGCGATGACGTTGACCGAGGAAATTTACCGCGCGACTGCCGAGTTTCCCAAGCACGAACTATATGGTCTCACTTCGCAAATGCGACGGGCGGCGGTCTCAGTCCCCAGCAACATTGCCGAGGGGAAAGGACGGCACTCGGCGCCCGATTTTGTGCGCTTTCTCTTTCACGCCCGAGGGTCTTTATTGGAGCTGCAAACGCAGGTTCTACTTGCTGGGCGGTTACAATACTTGTCGGAAGAGAAGTGCGTGGGACTTGGGGAGTGTAGCGATGGCGTCGGCCGCGGGTTAAACGCGCTGATCAACCGGTTCAACGCGGGAAGGCCGAACGACTGACGACCAACGACTAACGACAATGTTTGAACGACTGGACCAAATCGAAGCGCGGTATGAGGAGCTGACGAACGCGCTGGCGTCGCCGGAGATCACGAATGACTCGGCGAAATACCAGAAGAGTGCCAAGGCGCACAGCGAACTTGTGCCGGTGGTGGAGAAGTATCGCGAATTTAAAGACCTGAGGCGAGGGATTGCGGAGAGCAAAGGCTTGTTGGCCGAAGAGACCGACGCCGAGATGCGGGCGTACGCGGAAGAGGAACTGGCGAAGCTGGAAGGGCGCGTGGTCGGCGTGGAAGAAGAGTTGAAGGTGCTGCTGCTACCGAAGGATCCGAATGACGAGAAGAACGTGATCCTGGAAATCCGCGCGGGCACCGGGGGAGACGAGGCGACATTATTTGCGGCGGAAGTTTTCCGGATGTATAACCGCTACGCCGAGAGCCAAAAGTGGAAGGTGGAAGTGCTTTCGACGTCGGAGTCGTCGGCGGGCGGGCTGAAGGAAGTGATTGCGATGATTGAAGGCGAGCGGGTGTTCTCGCGGCTGAAGTACGAGAGCGGCGTACACCGCGTGCAGCGCGTGCCGGAGACGGAGCAGCAGGGGCGGGTGCATACGTCGGCGATTACGGTGGCGGTGCTGCCGGAAGCGGAAGACGTGGACGTGAAGATTGAGGCGAAAGATTTGCGGATCGATACGTTCTGCTCGTCGGGGCCGGGCGGGCAGTCGGTGAATACGACGTATTCGGCGGTGCGCATCACGCACATTCCAACGAATACGGTGGTGAGCTGCCAGGACGAGAAGTCGCAGATCAAGAACCGCGAAAAGGGCATGCGTGTGCTGCGGTCGAGGCTGTACGAACTGGAAATGCAGAAGCAGCAGGATGCGCTGGCGAAAGAGCGCAAGCAGATGGTGGGGTCGGGGGATCGATCGGAGAAGATTCGGACGTACAATTTTCCGCAGAACAGGCTGACGGACCATCGCATCGGATTTACGATTCATCAACTGGAGCAGGTGATGGATGGGAAGCTGCAACCGCTGATTGACGCGCTGATTACGCATTATCAGGCGGAGAAACTGAAGCACGAGACGGCGGGAGTGGCGTGAGGGGAGTCAGAAGTTAGAAGGTAGAAGTGGTCGGCGGTCGTTAGTCGTTGGTCGTTCGCGAGACCATAGAGAACTGCGATGGATCGGCTATCGCTAGCGCTGCTGTGCGGTTCAGGTTTGTCCGCCCTCGATGCGATCTTGCTCGGAGGTCCCGCTTGGGTCGCCCTGCCGGCCTCGTTCCTATTATTTCCCGGTGGATTTTTTGTTGAGATTCTTCTGCACTCGGATTCGCCGTTTGCCATCATCGCGGGAAACGCCTTAATTTACTCGGGACTGGTCTACGTCTTCCTTCTCTTGCGGCGTGATCTCAGCGCGCGTTTTCTGCGGCTTGCGTCAATCTCCATGATCTTTCCAGCCGCCCTGTTTATAGCCCTAGCCTCGACGCCCAAGTTCGATGCGCTGTTTCCGAGGGGATTGGTGGAACTGACGCGACAGGAGAACGACCTGCGAAGCGACTTTCCTGACAACATGGAGATAGGGCAAGCGCGCGCCGCGCTCAAGGCGAGGAACATCCAGTTCTTCGAGAGTGCACCATCGGTTGGCCGTGTTGCGCAGCGCGAAGGTATGGACATGCGAGCGGCGTCCGGCGACCATCTCATTTACAGCCGGTTCCCAAGCACTGCGAGCCAGTTTCCCTGCGGCTTTGACATGGAGGTTTATCTGCTATTCGATGCTTCCGCCAAGCTAAAGCAGAGCTATGTCCGGCGCTTCAGGATCTGCCCGTAACTTGAGTCCGTGCCGGGGGCAGATCGCTATGCTATAATGGCGCCATCATGATGTCACGTACGCAAATTACGCTCGAGGGACAGGCGCACCGGCGGGCTCGCCAGCGCGCCAGTGAACTCGGGGTTTCTCTGGCTGAGTACATGCGCCGACTGGTGGCGCGCGATCTTGCAGAGCCGCAGGCCAAAGGGGATGTGGCTTGCATATTCGACTTGGGAATCTCGGGTGGTTCTGACGTTGCGAAAAACAAGGATGCGATGATCGCTGACGCATTCCAGGGATCGCGCGAGAAGTCAGGGCGGCGCGTGGGTCGTTCCCCCAGATGAGTCTTTTCGTCGACACGTCGGTGTGGTACGCCGCGGCCGATTCTTCCGACTTGAACAACCATCGAAGTAAAGACATCCTGGCAGGCGGCGAACGGCTAGTGACGACGGACCACGTGCTGTTGGAAACTTGGACCCTTCTGCGCTGGCGGATCCATCGGCGCGCTGCCGAGAGATTTTGGGAAGGGCTCCGGAATGGCACTGCATCGGTCGCACCGGTCGGTACGGCGGACCTCGAAGCTGCCTGGCAAATTGGACTCGCCTTCCGCGACCAAGACTTTTCTTTGGTTGACCGGACAAGTTTCGCGGTAATGCAGCGTCTCGGGATTGATCGCGCTGCGTCGTTTGACGATGACTTCGCGGTTTTTCGGTTTGGTCCGAAACGGCGGCATGCGTTTGTCATCGTTAGTTGAGGCCGGTCCGGCCCAAAAATCTTGTTCACATTCTCCCTGCTTGTCTCGTGTCCGTGGTGAAATAAGAGCGTGCAATTGAGACAGGCCCTTCATGCGGCGATCCAGCGGCTTGGGGTGGAGGGCGTTCCTTCGCCGCGGATGAATGCCGAGCTGCTGATTATGTTTACGCTGGATTGCGATCGCGCGTATTTGTATGCGCATCCGGAGCGGGAGTTTAGTGCGGACGAAGTGGCACGTTACGATGCGGCGCTGGCGCGGCGGGCGGCGGGCGAGCCGGCGCAGTACATTACCGGGCACCAGGAATTCTGGGGGATGGATCTGATTGTGTCGCCGGCGGTGCTTATCCCGCGGCCGGAGACGGAGCATGTGGTGGAGGCGGTGCTGGAGTTGGTCTCGGCGGTGGGACGAACGCGAGATCAAGGGCAAGAGCAAGATCTAAAGCAAGATCTAGAGCAAGAGCAAGAGCAAGATCAAAATCAAGAGCAAAAGCAAGATCAACGGCCGCGGACAGGAGTGTCCGCGCCACACATTCTACGTATCGTCGATGTTGGGACTGGGTCGGGGGCGATTGCGTTGGCGCTGGCTCGGGAAATGCCGTGGGCTGAGATTTACGCTACCGACATTTCGGCGGAGGCGCTGGAAGTGGCGCGAGCCAATGCGGCTCGGCACGAGTTGACTTCGCGAATCATATTTCATAGAGCGGATTTGCTGAATGGGTTTCCGCCCAAGCATTTCGATTTCGTGGTTTCGAATCCTCCTTATGTTGGCGAATCGGAGGAAGACGAGGTTCAGCTTGAGGTACGCAAGTTCGAGCCGGGTGGAGCCGTGTTTGCGGGGCCGACCGGGCTTGAGGTGATTGAGCGGCTGATTCCGCAGGCGTGTGAGGCGTTGCGGCCCGGCGGCTGGCTGGTGTTTGAAATCAGCGGGACGATTGCGGATGGAGTGCGCGGGCTGCTGGCGGGATGGGATGAGGTTCGGATCAAGAACGATTTGCAGGGAATTCCGCGGGTGGCGGTAGCGAGGAAGCGGTGATTTCGATTTGTCGTCGCAGAAGAATAGTGCCCGCCCAGAAGATTAGTGTCTGGACGAAGTGATAACGCGATGGAGGAGATTTGCCTTGGGAGTTGTATGGTGCCGATGCGCAACGCGCGACGCTTGAGGGACGAGGAATAGTGGTAGAGTTTGAGGAAGCGGCCCCGTAGCTCAACTGGATAGAGCATCAGTCTTCGGAACTGAGGGTTGGGGGTTCGAGCCCCTCCGGGGTCGCCAAAGACCTGCTGAATTGGGGCGGGCGATTGGGCTTTATTCGACCAATGAGTCTGATCGGGATGTTACGCTACCAATCCGCAAGTGGCGCGTTACGGTTCGCGTGAACAGCCGATTCGCGGCAGCAAGATCAGTTACGGGTGCTTACGCTGGAATCCGCACAATCTGTACAGAGCAGCGGGCGTGGCGGGCTACAGCTTCTGAAACGCTGCCGAGGAAGAAACGTCCCAGCCCCTTGCGTCCATGGGAGCCCAGGATAATTAAGTCCGCGTGCCATTCCGCAGCCTCCTCCAAAATGACGCTTCTCGCGTCGCCTGTCTTGACTGACGTGGTCACTCGGAAACCAGCAGCGGAGAGCGTTTTGGCCACGCGATCTACGACTTCGCGTGCTCGCGGGAGTTGGTCCTCCAGTTCGGGATAGTATCCCGGAGACATCTGTGGAGGCTCAAGGACTACGATCGGCTCAACGACGTGCAGCACCCGGACTTCAGTGTCCTCAGGCCGGAACTGGCCGGAGAGGGCCTTCTCCGCTGCTTCTGAGAACTTGGAATCATCAATTGCCAGTAGGGTTTTCATGAGTTCCTGCCTTGTGCCAGGCACCGGCCACACAGCGACGGCCATCAAGCACGCAGACCCAGGATGGGATGCGACTATCAGCTTAATACCAGGGGGTCGCATGACGCTGTGATTCTTATCACTTAGCGGCGCGGCACACCTAATCTGTCCCATCAAGACATCGATAGCGGGAGGACCATGCTGAGCGGGAAGCCCGATAAATCGACGGTGCGGCGGATGACGTTGGTTGGCACGATAGATAGATTTCGGCGGCGAGCATGGGGATTCTGAAGATCTTGCGGGCGGTTGTCAGTTGACTGCTACTCGGCGCGGGGTCGGCCCCGCATTTTGCCTGGGCCGGGATCGGCTGCCTCACACTTACGCGCCACTTTCCGAGCGACACGTGAGAGCGTTTCAGCTTTTCAGTTCGGGGACGTGTCCGTGCTGACGGAGCCGGTGCTGCACTAGAAACGCGTAGTGGACCGCGGAGACGACCGTGAACAGAAACGTGGCGCGCAGGAATGTGGTGCGGGCGATCCAGACCCAACGGAGGGGCGCGACTAGCAGCAGCAGGGCGAAAAAGATGGCGCCGATTTGCGCCGCGGTGTTGGCCTTGCCGAAGATGCTGGGGCGGAAATCGCGCAGGCCAACGATCATGAAGAGCACGCCGCTGATGATGAGAATGGAGATGTCTCGGCTGAAGACGACGATGGTGTATTTCCAGGGGATCTGGCGCTCGATGGAGAGCACGAGAAACATGGTGCTCATGAGGAGTTTGTCGGCGATGGGATCGAGATATTGGCCGAGCACGGTTTGCTGGTGAAGGGTGCGGGCGAGCAAGCCGTCGAGGCCGTCGCTAAGGCCGGCGAGGACGAAAAGCGCGAGCGCCCACTTGTAATCGTGCTTGACCAGATTGATGACGATGAAGGGGAGAAAAATCATGCGCAGCAGCGTGAGCTGATTGGGCGCGGTGAGGATTTGGCGGAGGCTCAACGGGGGGAGTCTCCGGGGGGGCGTTTCGGCGTTGGGTAATCTTTGGCGTTTTCTTTTCGCTCAATGGCGTCTGCCGTGTTGCGCATCTCGTCTTCGGTTGGAGGCGGAAGAAATTCGCTGACGAGGATGGGGGCGGGGTCCTGTCCGGTTTTTTGGGCGAAGCGCTGGGCGAGGGACGGGAGGCTGCCCTCGGGGAGATCGAGTTCAAGGCGCTCGACGCGGTGCATAGGAAAGAACATTACACTGGCGGCGAAGGGCTCGCCGTTGCGAATCTGGGCGGCGAAATCGTCGAAGGAGGAAAGATCGACACCGCGCAGGCTGAGGCCGGTGGGTGAGAGATGAAGAATTGCGCCCCAGAATTTTTCGCGGGGATTGGCGAGTGTGGCGAGGACGAGGGCTCCGGGACGAAAAGGCGCGGCGGGCTGACGGGCTTCGTAAAAGCTGGTGCTGGGCACAAAGGGATTGTCGTCTGGAGGGTGGGAAAAATGCAAACGCGGAGCGCTTAGCGCTCCTGGCGATCGGTCTCGCTTCGAACTGTTTTCAAATCAATCCCAACCTGCTCGGCTTTCTTATAAAGATGAGAGCGCTCGAGGCCGAGGGCGCGCGCGGTGTTGGAGATTTGATTGTGGTTGCGCTTGAGTTCGGCTAGGATCGTCTGCTTCTCGAAAGCGCGGACGCGGTCGGCTAGCGGGCCTGATCCGGCGTTAGTGGAGTCGGGGCCGAGTCTACCGGCCGCGGGCGTGGGCAGCGCCAAGGCTACCGTTTCGGCGGTGACTTCATTCGCGGTCGCCAGCAGCATGAGGCGCTCGACGGCGTTGCGCAGTTCGCGGATGTTGCCGGGCCAGGCGTATTGCTGGAGGGCGGCGATGGCGTCGGCCGTGAAGGGCATTGGCTTCCAGTTGTTGGTCGCGGCGACCTGGGCGGCGAAATGTTCGACCAAGGCGGGGATATCCTCGCGGCGCTCGCGCAGGGGCGGCAGACGCAGGGGGAAAACGTAAATGCGATGAAAGAGATCCTGGCGGAATTTGCCGTCGCGGGTGAGGGCTTCGAGATCGTGGTGCGTGGCGACGATGACGCGGACGTCGACGGCGATGGCGCGGTCGCCGCCGATGCGTTCGACTTCGCCTTCTTCAAGCACGCGCAGCAGTTTGGCCTGCATGGTGAGGGGCATGTCGCCGATCTCGTCGAGGAAAATGGTGCCGTGCTGGGCCTGCTCGAATTTGCCGAGATGGCGGGCAGCGGCGCCGGTGAACGATCCTTTTTCGTGGCCGAAAAGTTCGGACTCGATGAGTTCGGCGGGGACGGCGGCGCAGTTGAGCGTGACGAAAGGGGCGGCGGCGCGCGGGCTGCGGTCATGGAGCGTCCGGGCGACGAGTTCCTTGCCGGTGCCGGTTTCTCCGAGGATGGCCACGCGGGTTTCGCTGGAGGCGACGCGCTCGACCTGCGCCATGACGCGGCGCATGGTTTCGCCTGTCCACACAATTTCGTGCTTACCGAGGCGGATCTGCAGGTCGCGGTTCTGGCGCTCGAGGCGGCCGAGTTTGAGAGCGTTTTCGACGGTGAGCAGGAGTTTGTCGGTGGAGATGGGCTTTTCGAGGAAATCGAGCGCGCCGAGGCGAGTGGCGCGAACGGCCATCTCGATGTGCGCCTGGCCGGACATCATGACGACGGGGGTGGGGACGCCTTGCGATTTCAGCTCTTCGAGCAGCGCGAGGCCGTCTTTATTGGGCATGACGACGTCGGAGAGGATGAGGTCGAAGGGCTGGGTGGTGGCGAGTTCGAGAGCCTTCGCGGCGTTGTCGCAGACGGTGGCCTGGTGGCCCTCAAGGCGAAAGGCGCGGGAGAGCGAGGCGAGCGTGTTGGGTTCGTCGTCGACAATGAGCAGGTGGGCTTTTTGCGGCACGGTGTGGACCTCGACATTTACTGGTTCAAGCAAAAAACAAATCTACCGCAGAGACGCGGAGTGCGCCGAGAAAAGCCAAGCCAAATCTTCCTCGGCGATCTCTGCATCTCGGCGGTGAGATTGAGATGTCATGACTCGATTCACTAATCCTCTGCGGCAGCCTGTGAACTTTGGGGCGCGCTGCAAGGCAATTCGATGTGAAACGTGGAGCCATTTTCTTTTGTGCTCTCGACGGAAATTTTTCCGCCGTGATCGCTAACGACCGATTGCACGATGGCGAGGCCAAGGCCGGTGCCATGCTGCTTGGTCGTGTAATACGGGGTGAAAAGGCGCGCGCACGCTTCGGGCGTGAGGCCGGAGCCGGTGTCAGAGACGGAGATTACAACGCGATCGGGAGTGGCCCCTTGCGCAGACGCGCCGTCAAGCGCAGCGGTGCGGAGCGTGAGTTCGCCGCCCTGCGGCATGGCGTCGATGGCGTTGAGCACGAGGTTCGAAAGCGCGCGATGGAGCAGATCGGGGTCGGCGGAAATCTCGGGCAGATCGGGGGCAAGCTCGGTGCGGACGTGAATGCGATTATTGGCCGTGAGTTGCGCTTGGAAGACGCGCAGGACCGAGAGCACAAGTTCGTTGACCCGGACGGGGCGGCGTTGCGGTTGCGGCATTTTCGAGAATTCGCTGAAGCGGCCGACGATGGTTTTCAGGTTATTGATTTCGGCGAGCAAGGTCGCGGTGCTTTCGCTAAATACTTCTTCAAATATTTCTGGAGATTTTTGTTTGGCGCGGAGGAGATTTTCTACCGTCACTTGCAAGGGAAAGAGCGGATTTTTGAGTTCGTGCGCGAGGCGGCGGGCGAGTTCGCGCCAGGCGGCGACGCGCTCGGCCTGCACGGCGCGATCTTTTTCGCGCAGCAGGTCTTCCGTCATGCGGTTGAAGGAGGCAGCAAGTTCGCCGAGCTCGTCGGAGGACTCGACGTCGACCTTGGCGGCGAGATCGCCGGCGGCGACGCGGCGCGCGGCTTCGGCGAGGGAGACGACGGGCCGCGTGACGCGAGCGGCGAACCACAAGCTGGCGAGCACGGCGACGAGGATTCCGATGCCACCGACGAAGAGGGCGGTGGAGACAATGCGGCGCTGCAATTCAATGAGCGGGCGGCGCGAACTGGCGACGAGCAGGACGCCCATCAGCTGCTGGTTTGGGCCAGGCTGGTCAGAGCTGTGCTGGTCAGATCCGAAAAGTGGGATAGCGTGGAAGACTTCGGCGTCGGCGGAATCGGAGCTCCAATGAATGGCAGACTGCGCTTCCTGTCCGCTGCTTCTGACTTTTTCGACGAGGGGCGCGATGCGGTCGGCACCGGCGGCGGGACCGTTTAGATCAAGCAGCGACTGCGGATTCCATTTGGTGTCGAGATTCTGATAGAGAAGCACGCGCGTGCCGGCGGGAATGTCGAGGCGGGAAAGGAAGCCCTGATCGAGGCGCTCGCCGCCGATGACGAACAGGGGTTGCTCGCCGATGGGAACGGAGCGTATGGCAAACAGGCCGAGGGTCGGGCCATTTGGCAGGTCCTCGCGCTTGAGGAATGCGCCGGCAGGGGCGGTGGAAGAGGCAATGGCCGGCTCGGGATAGCCAAACTTCGCCTGCCATTGAGCGGAGGACAGGATGGTGCCCTGGTGGTCGACGAGTTCGAGAAAATCGAGTTGCTGCTGGGAGGCGAGTGCGCGCGCTTCGCTTGGATAGCCGCTGCTGTTGGGGGCGGCGCCTTCGGCGGGTGCGACGCTGCGATTGAGTTCGAGCGCGATGCGCTGTACGGTTTCGCCGGCGGCAATCGCATCGACCTTGCGTACGACGTCGTCGGCGCGGCGCTGGAATTCGGAGCGAAACTCGGCGGCGATGGAATTGGCGCGGTCCAGATTGGCCTGCTCGAACGAGGCGCGCATGGTGCTGTAGACCGAGACCGCCATAACGACGACGCAAGTGAGGACGGTGGCGGCGAAGAGCAAAAGAAGTTTTTGGCGGAAACTCATCGCGAGTCCTCCAGCCAGATTTCTTGCAGGTTCAAAGAGCCGAGTTGATCGGGCGCCCAGCGGCGGACGCGCGGGCCGGCGGCGGTGGCGACGGGAAGATGGAAAAGCGGAATTACCGCGTTGTTCGAGAGCAGCGCGCGCTCAGCCTGGTAAAGATCTTCGACCGAATTGCCGCGCAAGGCAGGCGCAGGGAGGTAGAGTTCGCGCGCGGCTTCGAGAAGCGCGAGCGCGGGATCGGGCGTAGGAAGGGCGATGCGGACGAGGCGAAGGTCTTCGGGACCGGAGAGCGAAACCTGCAACGTGATGCCGGCCTCGCGGGCGTTGAGGGCGATGCGCTCGGCAATGAGTTGAGACTGGGGATCGCGCGCATCGTAGCTGAGGGTGAGTGCAGGCGGGTGGGAATCGACAAGCAGGGCCTTGGCTTGTTGCAGGTTGGGCTGCGTGGGAAAGGCGGCGCTGTAGCCTGTCATCCAGTTGGGAAGGATGCTGGCGGCGGGTTCGGCGGCACCTTTGAGGAGCACGGATTGAATGGGCTTGCGATCGATGGAGAGAGCGAGAGCGTCGCGCAGGCGCGGGTCCTGAGCTTTGGAATTCGAACTGAAGACAAGCGCCATTAGTTCGATGGGGAGCGACGACGAGGTGCGAATGCGGGACGAGGCCGCGGGCTGTGGAATGGCTTCGACGATGTCGAGTCTTCCGACTTCGAGGGCGAGGGACTGGTCGCGAAGGGATTTGCCGAATTCGATTTCAATGAAGTCGACGAAGGGTCGGCCGGACCATGCGTCTTCACTGGCGGCGAGTTTGAGAGATTTGCCGGGCTGAAATTCGGCGACGCGGAAGGGGCCGGTGCCGATGGGGATTGCGGCGCTGTTGTGCGTGAGGATCAGATTGCGCGGCAGCGCGAGTTCGGCGAGGAGGGAGGGCGACGGATTTTCGGTTTCGATCACGAGCAGATCGGGGCTCGGAGAGGCGGAGGCGGCACGGACATTCCAGTCGGGATGAAGAGCGGCAAGGATTTGTGCGACGGCGGCGACGGCGGCGGTACCGTCATGAAATTTAATTCCGGGACGCAAAGTGAATTGCCAGTGACGGGCGGTCGAGTCGTGCTGCCAGTAGACGGCGAGAGCGGGCTGAGGGCGACCGGTGGCGCCGATGGTGACGAGAGTGTCGGCGACGAGCGAAAGGATGCCGGCCATTTCCCAGTAATCGGTGGGTGAGGAGTAGGCGGGAAGCTCAAGCGCGGTGGGCGCGGATTGCACGGCTACACGCAAAGTACCGCCATAGCGCGGGCGCGTGGCGGATTGCGCGGTGCCCGCGAGGCTAATGAGCGCAAGAAATAGTAATGCGATTCGCTTCATACCAACCTGTATCTGCACGTTTGACGATGGCGACGGCGCTGGCGAGGGCGGCGTTGGGCCAGAGAGCGCTGATGGTTCCGTCGAATTCCAGCGGCGAAGTGACGGCCACGGGATCGCGATCAGGAATTTCGAAGGCGCGCAGACTGTCACGATCGGAGTCGCCGCTTTCCGAAACGAGAAGCTGCGTGCCCGCGCCACACGTGGAGCGAATGGCGGCGAGGTCGCTTCCAGAACGCGCTGAGCGGATGGCCTGATCGGTAACACCGTCGATTTCGTGGATGGAGCCATCGACCGTAGCCAGAACCCAGAGCGTGTAGTTGGAGCGTGCGAGGGGCGCGGCAGAATAGAACGAGGGCGCGTTGGAAATTTTGCCGATGCCGGGCGAAAGCGCGCCGGTGAAAAAGTTGCGCGCGGGCGCATAGAAGGCGCGGACTGCGTTGGGACCGATTTCGTCGGAGGTGAGCGGCCAGGGATCGTCGCTGCGGGCGCAGTTCATGGTGAGGGGCGCGGCGGAACTGGAGCGGCAGAATGCGCCGGGAAGGTAGGCGTCGAAGAGGTGATCGCGACGGAGGAAGAGGCGCCCGCGAACGTCGCGCGGGAAAACGCGCGAAACATTGATGGGGAGCGAGGTTTCGAGATCCCAGTGGCCCGATTGCTGGCGATAGACAACGACGCGGGCGGGCTCGAGAACAAGAAGGCGCGCGCCTGCGGGGATTGTGGCGACTCCCTCGGCAAGCATTCCACCGGAAGCGTCGATGAGAGCAGCGTCGAGAATGGGCTGCTCGTTGGAGAAAAGCAGAGTCTTCTTCAGAGTGAGAGGGAATGCGGGAGCGAAAGGCGCGGCGGGCGGGCGCGGCGAGGAGACGAGGACCGTGCGCGGCGGGTCGGCGCCGATCGCAATGACGGCAGTCCAAACAAACTCGCGCAGGCTTTCGGAGAGGATAACGTTGACGCTGCCAACGGATTGGTCGGCGGCAACGGCATGCACGCCCTTGATGCGCAACTCGGCTTGGATTGCGCTGCGAACTTCTTTTGCGGACTTGTCGTCGAGCGAGGAGCGGTTGGCGACTTCGAGCGTGATGGAACCGGGACCGGTTGTGGAAGCGATGCGATCGGCGAGTTGGCGAGCGGCGGTGTCGAGATTGGATGCGCGTAACGACGGCGCCGCGAGAGACAAGCCGAGAAATAAGCAGGCGAGCGATAACGAGGCTTTACGTGACAGCCGCGCGAGCATGGCGAAGCGCGATTTCATTTGCCGGATGCGCCGATTATAGCGTGCGAGATGGGAGTGGAATTCCATGCCGGTTGCCGAGTGCGGATCGGGTCGATGATTCGGGGCGCGGGGGAGCTGCCTTAGTTTGAGCGCCCATCCTGACGGTCGAAGAGACACGACAGTCAGGATGGGCTCGCGACTGACGTAGTCATTTCGATTCGGAGTCGGCTGCGTCCTCCGACTGGCTGACGTGATTGGCGCCGCTCATGCCGCGCAGGACGTCGTTGGTGAAGAAAAATTTGCCGTCGGCGGGAACCATCATGATCTGGAGTTTGTCGGAGAGGCGCTCGGCGACGATTTTATTGATGAGGAGCGGGTTCTGCTTGAGGATAGCGCTTTCGCTGGTCATGCGCTCGGCGTCGGCGGAGGCAGTGAGGCGGATGCGTTCGGCTTCGGCCTGGGCGAGTAGTTTGCGGCGCTCCATCTCGGCCTTGCTGTCAATGAGCTTGGCTTCGCCGGCGGCTTCGGCGTTTTTCACCGTGGATTCCTTGCGCGCCTCGGCTTCGAGCTTCGATTGCTGAATCTGTTTCTCCTTTAGCGGCAGCAGGTATTGCATGGCATCAGACTCGCCCTTGGCTTGTAACACGCGCACGGCGGCTTGCCCTTCGGCCTGCTTGACCTCCTGCACCTTTTGCGCTTCGGCATCGGCTTCGGCGACCTTCACCTGCTTCACATGGATTTCCGTTTCCACGCCCATGCGATCATTTTCCTGCTCTTTCAGCAGAAGGGATTCGAGGCCCTTGGCATATTCCTGGGGAAGGTCGATGTCGCGCAGCATGACCTCTTTGACGACGATGCCATCGACGGCGAGACGTTTGCGAATGAGTTCGGCTGCGCGTTGGCGAACCTCTTCGCGTTTGGCGGAGAAGACTTCGCACACGGTGTAATTCGGGACGAGTTCGCGCCAGGTAGTGGCGACGACGGGCGGCACGATTTCTTTTTCCAGAGGCTGCGGAAGATTCGCTTCGACGTAGTCGAGGCGCTTGGGATCGAGCTGGTAGCGAACCGTGATGGCGAGGCCGAGGGTGAGTCCTTCTTTGGCCTGCACGTGGAGCGGCTCGCCCTTGACGGCGCCTGTCACGAGCGAATCCTCGGTAATGCCGGTGGTGAAGAGCTGGTCGCGCGTGTTGAAGAGTTCGACGCGCTCGACGAGGGGGACGACAAAATGCACGCCGGGATAGAGAGTTCCGGCGAGCGTGCCGCGCGTCTGGCTGACGCGGATGCCACCCATTCCGGCGGGCACGATGACGATGGCAGCCGAGATGAGCAGCGGCGCCCAGGCGAGCATGACGAGAGCGACGGGAATGCGCCAGCGGACGGACGGTTCGGGGGTTGGCACGCTGCCTTCGGGATAAGCAAGACGGCGGCGATAGGCGATGAACAGGTAAGTGTCGAAGGACAGAATGGCGGCGGCGATAACGAACATTCCGATGCCGGCGCTCAGCAGCAGGTACTTGACGAATAGCATGGGTGTGCTCCTTTTCTAGCTCTTAGCTCTTAGCTCTCAGTTCTCAGTTCTTCGTCCTTACGACAGTTCTTTGTTTTGGCCAGGGACCTGAGAACTGGGATTGGACCGAGAACTCGAAGTGCGGCGGACGAAGGCCAGGCGGACGATGCGACCGAAGATTAATTCTTCGATCAGAAGCGACGCGGCGAGCGAGAACGTCAATCCGCCGACGATGACCAGAGCTTGCAGCATTGTCTCCATGATGTCCTCCTTCGGCGCGCTCCGCGGCCGCCATTTGGCTTAGGCCGGCTACCTACGCATTCGGAAAAGCACTTGGGGGGCCAGCGATAGGAAGCTGAAAATATTGGACTTAAGGCTAGGCGGAGACAGGTAAGCTGTGTCTTGCCAACGGGTGTGTATCCGCGCTGACACGCGGGAGGCGAGCAATGATGCGATGGAATTTCTTGCCCGAATCCGCGGCGAGGACGGGCTCGTACCTGTTTGTAGCTTTACTCTCGCATCTTCATCTAACTGTGATAAGGTCGGCAGACTGCGGGGTGCTTCGATGATCGAGCAAATGAAGGATGGTGAGCTCCGGCGCCGGAGCCGGCGGCAGTTGTTGAAGCTGGCGCCGGTGGCGGCACTGGGCGTGTTTGCGTTTCCGAAGGCGAGCGATTGGCTGGTGACGGAGGGAGTGCGGTTCAGCGATTGGGCGGCGGGCGAATTGTTCCGCGGGCAGCACCTGGCGCAGACGTTCTCGAATGCGCAGGTCGCGCCCTTCGAAAAATTTCCCTACAACGGGTACGACGTGCTCGATCCCGAGGTGGACCTGGAGAATTGGACGCTGACGGTCGAAGGTGATGTGCAGCATCCGGGCGAGTACAAGCTATCGCAGATCACGGCGCTGCCGAAGATCAATCAGAATACGCGGCACATCTGCGTGGAAGGCTGGGACGTGATTGGGGCATTCGGCGGGACGCGCATCTCCGATTTTATGACGCTGGTGGGAGGGAATGAGTCGGCGCGTTTTATCGAGGTCGAGTGCGCCGACGATTATTACGAGTCGATCGATATGGCGTCGGCGCTGCATCCGCAGTCGCTGCTCTGCTATGAGATGTATGGGCATCCACTCGATCGCAAGCATGGCGCGCCGCTGCGTCTGCAAATGCCTACCAAACTCGGCTACAAGCAAGCGAAATATCTCGACACATTGCGCGTGACCAGCGTGCTGAAGCCCGGCAAGACAGGCTATTGGGAAGACCAGGGCTACAGCTGGTTTGGAGGGCTGTGATGACGGACGGCCAGGAGAAGGATAAGAAGATTGAACCGACGCTGGAGAGTGCGCAGCCGGCAAAGAATGCTGCCTCCGAGCCGCCAGCTTCAACAGTCGCCGCGGAGGGCAAAACCATCCATGAGGCTGAGACCGCGCCCTTCCCGGCTCTGACGGACGAGGCTGCGTCCCAGCAGAGGCCGGCGCAATCGGTCGAGGTCACTCCATCTGTTCAGGCGATTAAATCTCCGGCGGCGAAGAGCGTGACGTCTGCATCGGCGGAAACCGCGGCCGCAGCACGTGCGGTGCGCGCCGAGGCCGAGGCGGAAAAGAAGACTGCGTCCGAGCCGGACCTGGTGCGTGCGGCTTACGAGCATCCGTTCGCAATCCGACTGACGCACTGGGTGAACGCGGTGAGCGTGTTTGTGCTGGTGACCAGCGGTCTGCGAATCTTTCGCGCGTTTCCGAGCTTTGGGCCGAAAATTCCGCAGCAGAATCTGATCGACATTCCGAAGGCGCTCACGCTGGGCGGATGGCTGGGCGGCGCGCTGCAATGGCATTTCACATTCATGTGGCTGTTCGCCGCAAGCGGCGTGATTTATCTCTCGTATCAATTCCTGAGCGGCCATTACCGCGCCGTGCTGTTCACGCCCAAAGACATTCCCGGAGTGTGGCCGATGGCGCGGCACTACTTCTTTTTTGGACCGAAGCCCGCCGCGACCGGGCAATACAATGCGCTGCAAAAACTGGCGTACACTTCGACCGTCGGATTCGGGGTGCTGTCGCTGCTGACCGGGCTGGTGATGTACAAGCCTACGCAATATTCGTGGCTGGCGTTTCTGTTTGGCGGATTCCACCTGACGCGCATCTGGCATTTTGCGTCGATGTGCGGGTTCGTCGCGTTCGTGCCGGGGCATCTGATCATGGTCGCGCTGCACGGGTGGTCGAACTTCTTCTCGATGCTCTCGGGATGGAAGCGGGAGCCGGAGTATTAGAAACCAGCTCTCAGCTATCAGCTCTCAGTTCTCAGGAAAACCGGCCTCGGTTTGCGGCGCGGCGATTGGTCCTTTATGAGAGACTTGGAAGGCTGGGCATGCCTTATGTGCCTACCGTAACTTGCGGACTAGTTACCTTTAGCACACACTTTCCTGCATGCGGGCTTCAAAGGCTCATTTTGTAATTGCGTTCGGTGTGGCCGGCCTGCTGCTGTTTTCTTTTCTCGGATATTTGTACTGGCTGAGCAATCAGCCGCCGGTGCTGGCGCGCTCGGAAGAGCGCGACCCTTTGACGAATCTACCCATCAGCATCACGATGAACCCGCTGCGCGATCGCACGATTGAGCGCACCGCCAGCGACTTTATTAAGCAGATGCGCGACGGCGACTGCCGCGTGCTGCTCGCGGATTGGGAGAAAGATTACCGCAGGAAGCGTGCGGAGTTTATTTGCGATTCCGAGACGCAACACCCGCTGATCGGATGGAACCTGGTCGAGTGGGAAGATGCGCCGCCGCTGATCATTCTGCACTATAAGGGCGAACGATATTCGACCACGGCGCAGCGCTCGACTTACAAAGACTTGTTTTCAGTTACAGAAGAGAAGAAGGCGGGCGGCTGGGTGGTTACAAAGTACGATTCCTTCTACTGACTCTCAAAACTCCGCTATCCCACAACGCCTCCAGGAGTGACTCACACCTGCGCCACGTTGGTGCCGCAGCGCGGGCAAAAACGATCGCCGGTCTTCGGGGCGATCCTTAGCCGCCGATGTGTACCATTGTGCGCGATGCGGGCACAAAGCCGGGCTCGCCGATGTGATGGCGCTCTTCCTTCTTGTTGACGACGGCCTCAATGAACTCGGCTAACTTGTCGTCGGGCTCGCCGCGGCGCATGAGTTCGTGCAAATCATGGTCCCAGACGGAGAACAAGCACGTGCGTAACTTGCCGTCGGAGGTGATGCGGATGCGGCTGCAATGGCCGCAGAATGGGCGCGAGACGGGGGCGATGATTCCGATTTCGCCGACGCCGTCCGAAAAACGATAGCGGCGCGCGGTTTCGCTGGGGGCGCGCTCGATCTCAACCAGCGGGCGATACTCGGACATGCGCGCGACAATCTCGTCGAGCGTGACCACGACCTCGGGCGTCCACACGCGACCTTCTTCGAGCGGCATGAACTCGATGAAGCGGACGATCACCCCCTCGTCGCGGGCGAACATGCCGAAGGGGATGACTTGATCTTCGTTGAAGCCACGCAGCAGAACGCAATTCACCTTCACCGGGTCGAGGCCGGCGCGCTGCGACGCTCGAACGCCCGCCAGCACGCTGTCATATCCGTTCGGCACGCGCGTGATGCGCGCAAAGCGCTCGGGATCGACCGCATCCATGCTGACGCTGACGCGATCGAGGCCCGCATCTTTGAGCGGCTGCGCGATCTCGGCGAGGAGGTGGCCGTTGGTGGTGAGCGCAATTTCCGGCTTCTTGCCCTGGAGAGTGCGCAGCTTGGACAGATCGCGCACGAATTCGACGATGCCCTTGCGCAGCAGCGGCTCGCCGCCGGTGAGGCGGATTTTGGTGATGCCAAGTCCGATGAGCACGCGCGCCATGCGCAGGTAGTCGTCGAACGGCAATTCGGCGAAGGCGGCGCCATTGGTACCAGTGCGGCAGTACACGCAGCGATAGTTACAGCGGTCGGTGATCGAGATCCGCAGATCGTGAATGGTACGGCCGAATTTGTCGGTAAGAGGCACGTCGCTAATTTTCTCCGGCTGCGCGCCGGCGGGCGTTTGCAAGTCAGTCGAGTTTACTTGGATTCCGAAAGCTGAGGAAGGAAGCACGGCACGGGAAGAAATCCTGCGCGAGCGTTTCCTTTCCAAGCACGGGAGGCGCGGGCGTTTCCACCAGCACCCTCAGATTCGCCGATTACCCGGCTCATCCTCGCTTCCGTAGCCGGAGTATTCTCCCATGGCCGCGGAAGTCGGAAACTCGATCTCATTATATGCGAGGCCGCCTCTGAGACGGTCGCTCAAGCCTTGCGGCTCAACTACAATTGCCCCATGAAAGCTCTGATGATTACGCGCTTTGGCGGACCCGAAGTACTCGAGATCCAAAACGTGCCCGATGCGCATGCCGGTCCCGAGCAGCAACTGATCAAGGTGGAAGCCGGCGGATTGAACTTCGCCGACCTGATGACCGCGCAGGGCGGGTATGCGGGCACGCCGAAGCCGCCGCTGATCGCGGGCCGTGAGTTCGCGGGTCTGGACGCATCGGGCCGACGCGTCATGGGCTACACGCAATGGGCGGCCTTCGCCGAACAGACCGTCGCGTCGCGCGCGCTGCTTTGGCCAGTGCCCGCGCAGTGGACGGCCGAGCAAGGCGCCGCCTTCCCGGTTAATTTCTTCACCGCATATTTCGCCTTCTGGAAGGCTGGCCTCATTGACAAGCCGGCTGGCACGCGCGTCCTTATTCATGCGGTCGCGGGCGGAGTGGGAACGGCGGCGGTGCAAATCGGAAAGATTCTAGGCGTCGAAATGTACGGCACTTCGTCGTCGGAGGAAAAGCTGGCGCGCGTGCGCGAACTCGGGCTACAACACGGAATCAACTACAAGCAAAAAGACTACGTGGAAGCGATCAAGGAGATGACGAACGGGCAAGGCGTGGACGCCGTGTTTGAAATGCTGGGGGGCGAGCACGTCGGCAAGAGTGTGCGCTGCGTGCGCGACTTCGGGCGCGTCATCGTCTACGGCGCAGCCACGGGAGAGCCGCCCACGCTCGACACGCGGATGCTTTATGCCAAGGGCGCAAGCGTGCATGGGCTCTGGCTTACGTACCTGAGCCAGAATCGCGCGCTGATGGAATCGGCGTGGAAGCAGCTTTCCGAGTGGCTGGCGGCCGGCAAGCTCAATCCGGTAATTGGAAAAGTTTTCCCGCTGGAGGAGGCGCGCGCCGCTTATACGTTCATACAGCAAGGCAAGAACTACGGCAAGATTGTGCTGAAGATTGCGTGAGCGGCCGGGAGATTATTGCAGCTTGGCGTACTCTGCCTTGGCTTCGTGCAACAACGGCACATCGGCATCGGCATCTTTCCAGGCCGCGAGAAAATTCTGATAGGCGATGCGGGCTTTGGCCGTGTCGCCTTCCTTCTGATAGACGCGACCCAATTCGAGTTGCGCGACCGAGACGATCACGTCCGGACCCATCCAGGGATTCAGGTCGAGAATTTGTTGCAGATCCTGTTGCGCTTCCGGGTAGTGCCGGGTCGCCATGTAAGCCATGCCGCGCCCGAAGAGGATACCGGGATTGACCCGCGCATAGAGGGCGGCAGAATTGAGAAGGTCGATTGCTTTGGCGGGATTCGCCTTGGCCGGGTTCGCAGGTCGTAACATCACCAGGGCGCGAATGGTGGGAACGGCGATGTTCTGCGCGACTGTGTCATTCGGCCGGGTGCGCTGGATTTCATCCGCCAGGGCAAGCGCTTTTTGTTCCTGACGCTCGATGGCGAGGATGTTGGCAGCACCGAACATCACGTCAAAGGTGCGCGACTCGGCCAGCGACTGATTGGCGTCTTTGATCGCATCGGCATCGTTGCCCACGAGCGCGTTTATACCCCCAAGCTGGGTGTCAATCATGGCCTGCTTTTCGTGAAGGTGAAGGCCGGCAAGCGCTTCCTTAACCCGCGTGGCCAGTTCCCGCGACGTGCGTATTTGACCGCGGCTTCCGGCAAGCGCCGCGCGAAATCCCTCGGCACCCATCGCGGCCTCGGGATCGGCGGATGCCAACTGGAGTTCTTTCTCCATCTCGGCGTCTTTCCCTTCGAGCCAGTCGTACTGAGCGAGGTGAACGTGGAAGACCGGCGGCGCAACTTTCCTTTCGAAGGCTGCGTTAACCGTGGCGCGCGCCTCCTCCACGCGCTTTAGCCCGCTATACGCGCTGGCCAGATTCTCATACGCGGCCACCATGTCCGGGTCGAGTTCGAGCGCGCGTTTCGCATTCACCAGCGCGTTGTCGAATTGTCCAAGGTTGTTATAAATGTTTGCCAGATTGTTGAACGGAGTCGAATCGTGGGGATAGGTTTGCTTGAACAATTCCAGCGCCGTGATGCCCTTGTCGAGCTGGCCGCTGTCCGCGTAGTAGTGCGACATGATGTAGAGTTTTTCGCGTTCGCTGGCGCGGTCGCGGAGTTCGAAGGCTTTCTGGCGATTCTGCTCCGATAGTTCGGTTTGGCCGAGGTTGTTGTAGACAGCGCCCAGGCGGGCGTAGGCCATGGCGAAGTTGGGATCGAGTTCAATGGCGCGCTGGTAATTGGGGATCGCGCCCCTCTCGTCGCTGACATTGTGCTTGGCATCTCCCAGGCTGAGCGCTTTCAGCGCGTCAAGGGATGACGTCGTGGCTTGCGACAGACCCATGTCATATTTCTGCACGGTGGCCAGCGACTCGCCGAGTTGACGGCGGAGTTCGGACGCCGCGTTGTGCAGCGCATCCAACACTTTTTCTTTGCTGTTCGCTTCCGCTTGCTGGCGGCCGAGCGAATCGCCCGAAGAAGCGTTGGTCGCCTCCAGCGTAATCACGTACTGGCCCCCGACGCTGTCGATAGTACCGCCCAGCATGGCCTTAATGCCGTCGCGCAGGCAAATCTCGCGCCCGACGTCGTTCGTCACTCTGTCATCCGGTTTGCGCCCCATGAACTGGAGCGTTTGGCGGATCTTCTGCTCGGGGAAGACGTTGAGATAGGGCGACTGGCCCAGGTCGACGGCGAGGGCTTTTTTCAGCGTGCCGTCGAAGACCGGGTCGGCGGTGGTATTGACGAAGTCGGTAATCAGAATCGCGTCTTTCTCGGTGAGCGCATGAGTGCGGCGAGAGAGCACGAACGAAATGCCCGCGGCAACCAGCAGGACGATGACGGCGGGAATCAGCCAGCCTGGAATATGGCGCTTGGTTCCGACGGGGCGGCGCAAAGTTGCACTTGAGGAGGTCGCGGCGAGGATCGTTCCCGATTGCGAGTCGCGGCGCAGGCGCTTCAAATCAGACCGGACTTCCGCAGCGCTTTGGTAGCGCAGATCGCGGTCCTTCTCCAGTAGCTTGTTGAGCACGTCTTCCAGTTGCAGCGGAAGATCGGGGTTGAGGCGCAGCGGGGGCGCAGGAGGCCGATTGAGGATCGCGTCGAAGATTACCGCTGAGGTGTCGCCGCGAAAGGGAATGGCGCCAGTGGCCATTTCGTAGAGGACGGCGCCGAATGAAAACAGGTCGGTGCGCGCATCCAGGTCCTTGCCGCGCGCCTGCTCGGGAGACATGTAGGCGACGGTCCCAACCGTCGAACCGGGACTGGTGAGGAACGCATTTTCGACCGTTACCGCAGAGCCGACTGTCGCGGCGGAAAGCGGCGACGGGCCAGTGGCCTGCTTCGCTAGCCCGAAGTCGAGGATTTTTGCCTGTTTGCGATTGGTTACAAAGATGTTGGGGGGCTTGATGTCGCGGTGGATGATGCCCTTGGCGTGGGCCGCGTCGAGCGCGTCGGCGATTTGGATGCCGAGGTCGAGCAGCAGTTCCAGTTCCATGGGCCGTCCGTGGATGAAACTCTTCAGGGTCTCGCCTTCCAGCAACTCCATGGCGATGAAATGGCGGCCGTTATCCTCGCCGACCTCATAGATGGTGCAGATGCCGGGATGGTTCAGGGCGGAAGCGGCGCGGGCCTCACGCTGGAAGCGCTCCAGGGCGGCGGGATCCTTTTCCGTCTCGGGAGGCAGGAATTTGAGCGCGACGTGGCGGCCCAGGCTGAGGTCTTCGGCTTCATAGACCACGCCCATTCCACCGCCCCCGAGTTGAGACAGCACACGGTAATGAGAGATGGTCTGGCCGATAATCTCCAAAGCGCACTCCTGGGAAGTTCGATGTTAGGCGTCCCGGTTCGGACAAGTCAAACCTTGCGGACGAAGTGGCAACCTCTTTATCAATCTGTACGACGCCGGGCTGAGGAAAGTTCAGTTGGGGGCTGGATGGACGGGCAAACGCGGCCGAGCTTCACGTTTTGTCCGGGCCCGTCTGGTCGCTGAGTCGCATCGAACCCTTGGCCCGGCAGAAGGCGGAGAAGTATACCGAGGGCGGCCGGAGCCTGACCGCTGTCGAGCACTGGGATCTGAATCAGAATCGATGAGTGAACGCGGGAAAGACGGAGATTCGCGGCGTTTTGTGTTGCGATCCGCATCAAGCGCTGTTGTGAAATGTTACGGCGCGGCATCGTGCTCTAAGTTATTGTTTCTGCATGTCATAGTTATGTCGTCGCTCATTACGGGGCGTTACCTCGGAGAAATGGGCGATGCAATTCTCATCAAAACGCTGTTGAGATTCTCAGCAGATTTAGCTGCGCCGCTCGGCGCCTTCCCGCCGAACACTCTCATTTTCATTCACTTGCACGTGCGCGACAACTTTGTTCCTAGGCGCGGCGAGTTTGGCATGGCGAATGCCTTTAGCAATGGTGGCGAGCGGCCTTAAAAGAAAGAGCCCTCGAAATAAAGGTGGGTTATGACAGTCATTCTGGTTCTCTTCACATTCGCGAGTTTCCTTCTCATCGATCACTTCCACAGCAAAAAGCAAGTCATTGTGCAGCCGGTGCTGGCAAAGGCGCCGAAGGTCGAAAAAGCGGTTCGTCCGACTCCAGAACTCGTCAACGGATTCCGGGTCCCCGAAAATCTCCGCTATCATCCCGGCCACACATGGGCGCTCAGTGAGAGCCCCAGCCTGGTGCGGGTTGGCATGGATGAGTTCGCCTCCAAGCTGATCGGCAAAATCGACCGCCTGACGCTGCCGCAGCGCGGCCAGTGGATCCGCCAGGGACAGAAGATTGCGACGTTCTTCCGCGACGGGGCGAGCGTAGACATGGTTTCGCCGATCGAAGGCAGCATCGCCGACGTGAACGACGGCGTCTCGCAGGATCCGAAGCTGGCGCAGAACGATTGCTACGGCGAAGGCTGGCTGGTAACGGTTCAGTCTCCCGATGCCAAGACCAACTTCCGCAACCTGCTCGGTGGCGCACTGGCCCGCTGGTGGACCGAAGAGTCAGCCAGCCGTTTGCAGAGAAAGATGCCGATGTTCGCGGGCGCACTGGCGCAGGACGGCGGCTTGGCAGTCGGCAACCTGACCGAACAGATTCCAGACAAGGAATGGGCATCGATCACCAAAGAATTCTTCCTGTCCTAAGCAGGACAGAGGGCTCTGAGTAAGGCTCTCGCCAACCGCGCTAAGAGAATCCACCGCCCGGAAAAACCGATCCGGGCGGTGGTTTTTTGTTTGGGAATCTTTTTAGATTGCGCCGCCGCAAGAGGTATAATCACGCCACTTCCCGGGAATTGGGCCCTCGTCACCTGCGTCAACATCCAAAATTGAGTAAGTCAGGAGCACAACATGCCTGCCCGCAAAGTAACGAATATTGACCCTTCTCGCTTTCGTTGCGCGCCTCGTCACCCCACGCCGCGGGGAACGCGATCGTTCGGCGCCGAGCGCTTGCCTCAGGCCTTTCAAGTCGTCATTGATCCAACCAAAGACCCACAGCAGCCCTGGCGCGATCTGCCGCCGCCCACGGGCCTGCCGCCATTTCGCCTGTCGCTCGAGAGCATCCTTGCGCCCGCTTCCATCGCTGCCATCAACAGTTCGGGCAAACTCGTCTTCCATGCGGTCGGAGATACGGGCGGTGTGAACACGCCGACGCAGATCGAGAACGTCGCGACCTACATGGAGTCGGACTTTAGCGGCGCGGACATCACCGCGCATCCGGCGTTTTTCTATCACCTCGGGGACGTGGTGTACTACGACGGCGAGTTGGCCAACTACTATCCCGAGTTCTATGAGCCGTACATGCACTATCCGGGGCCCATCGTCGGCATTCCCGGCAATCATGACGGAGACATTGACCCGAAGACCGGCGAGACGAGCCTGGAAGGTTTTGTGCGCAACTTCTGCGCGCAGACTGCGACGCGCACTCCCGAGGCGAAGGATGCGCCGCGCACCGCCATGACGCAGCCGAATGTTTATTGGACACTGCTCACGCCGCTCGTCACCATCGTCGGCCTCTACAGCAATTGCCCCGAAGGGGGACAGCTAAGCCAGGCGCAGATCGATTGGTTCGAGTCGGAGTTGAAAGCGGCGCCTACCGATCGCGCGGTGATTTTGGCCGTGCATCATCCGCTGTATTCCGCGTATGGGCCCAAGCCCGGGAGCCAGGTAATGCACGGCGTGATCGACAATGCGGCACAGGCGGCGGGCCGCGTGCCCGAGTTGGTGCTCGGCGGGCACGTGCATGATTACCAGCGCTTCACCGGCCAACTTGCCGGGAAGGATGTTCCGATGATCATCGCCGGCGCCGGCGGCTACAACGCGGCGCTGCACGTGCTGGATCCAGCTTTTCACAAGGCGAAGCTGCCATTGACGCTGGGCAACGGTGGCGGCACGCTGGAGAATTTCAATGACAGCCAGCACGGCTATCTGCGAATCACCGTGACGAAAAAGTCGATTGTGGTGGAATATGTCGCGGTCCCAGACCCGAGCAAGCCCGCCAAGGGCCCGCTGAAGGCGTTTGATACGCTGACCATAAAGACGGGATACTAGAAGGGGCGAATAGTGGTTATGAAAAATGGGGACAGTGGGGCGGGCGAATCGTTCGCCCCCACGTTTGCCAACTTCCTGGTTGGTTACAGGATGTAGCGCGACAAATCCTGGTCCTTGACGATCTCGCTAAGCATTTTCTGAACGTACTCGGCGTCGACGGTGAACTGCTGCCCTTTTCTCTCAGGAGCTTCAAAACTGATCTCGTCAAGCACGCGCTCCATGATGGTGTGCAGGCGGCGCGCGCCGATATTCTCCGTTCCTTCGTTCACGCGAAAGGCAAAACGCGCGACCTCTTCCAGCGATTCCTTCGTGAATTCCAGCTTCACGCCTTCGGTTTCCAGCAACGCCGTATATTGCTTGGTGAGCGACGACTTCGGTTCGGTCAGGATGCGGATGAAGTCTTCCATCGTCAGCGACTGCAACTCGACGCGAATCGGGAAGCGGCCTTGCAGCTCGGGAATCAAATCGCTCGGCTTGGAAACGTGAAACGCTCCCGCGGCCACAAACAAAATATGGTCGGTGCGCACCATGCCGTAGCGTGTGTTGACGGTGGTGCCTTCGACGATAGGCAGGATGTCGCGCTGCACGCCTTCGCGCGAAACGTCGGGCCCATGGCCGCTTTCGCGCCCCGCGATCTTGTCGATCTCGTCGAGGAAAATGATGCCCGAGTTTTCCACGCGGTCAATCGCGGTGCGCGTCACCTGCTCCATGTCGATGAGGCGCTGCTCTTCTTCCTGAATCAGATATTCGAACGCCTCATTCACCTTCATCTTCCGCTTCTTGGTGCGCTGGCCGAAGATGTTGGGCAGCATGTCCTTGATGTTGACGTCCATCTCCTCGACGCCCTGGTTGGAGATGATTTCAAACGACGGGTAATTGCGCTCGCGCGTTTCGATTTCGACCATGCGGTCGTCGAGCTTGCCTTCGCGCAACTGCTGGCGCAGTTTTTCGCGCGTGCGATTCGACGACTCGGCAAGGCTGGTGCTGGCGTCGATGACGACGCCCCCGGATGCGGCTGCGGCGGCCGCGGAATCGCTGCGGGGCGGGCTGGGCGGCAGCAGAATATCGAGCAATCGCTCCTCGGCGTTGAGTTCGGCCTTATCGGCGACGTCCTCCAGACGTTCTTCGCGAATCATTTCGATGGCAATCTCGACCAGATCGCGGATCATGGATTCCACGTCGCGGCCGACGTAGCCGACTTCCGTAAACTTCGACGCCTCGACTTTCAAAAACGGAGAGTTGGCGAGTTTGGCTAGCCGGCGGGCGATCTCGGTCTTGCCCACGCCGGTCGGCCCGATCATGATGATGTTTTTGGGAATGACTTCTTCGGCCAGTTCAGGCGCGAGCTTCTGGCGGCGCATACGATTGCGCAGGGCGATCGCCACCGCGCGCTTGGCGTCCTTCTGCCCGACGACATACTTGTCAAGCTCGGCGACAATTTCGCGCGGCGTTAGTTCGTCGAGCGCGACTTGTTCTTCTTCGGCGGTTCCGGGTAAATAAATAGCCATAAATGCGTCGTTGGTCGTTGGTTGCTAGTCGTTAGGAAAAGCTGGCATCGTCCGCGGTCTCGGAACGACTAACGACTGACCACCATCGACCGTTATCACAACTCCTCAATCGTCACCTTATCATTCGTGTAGATGCACATGCGGCCGGCAATCTTCATTGCTTCCTCGGCAATTTCGCGCGCCGAGAGCGTGGTATGGTCGGCCAGCGCCTGCGCGGCAGCCTGCGCAAACGGCCCGCCCGACCCGATGGCCGCGATGCCGCTATCGGGTTCGATGACGTCGCCCTGACCGCTCAACAGGAATGTCTGTTCTTTGTCGGCGACGAGAAGTAACGCTTCGAGGTGGCGAAGAAACTTGTCCGTGCGCCAGTCTTTGGCAAGCTCAACGGCGGAGCGGCCAACGTTGCCGTGATACTGCTCAAGCTTCGATTCGAACCGGCTGAAGAGCGAGAACGCATCGGCCGTCGAGCCCGCGAATCCCGCCAGAATCTTGTCCTGATACAGCCGCCTGATTTTCTTCGCCCCATGCTTGATCACCGACTCGCCGAGCGTCACCTGCCCGTCGCCCGCCATAACGACCTTGTCGTCGCGGCGCACGCAGAGCACGGTAGTCGAACGAATCAGCCGCGCGGGACGCGGGGGATCTTCACGATCGGCCGTGATTGCAAAGTTTCTTGTCATGAGCGCAATCTTTTATTATACAGGCCCGCAACAGCAGACGGACCGACCCTGCCCGTGCGCACCTGTGCCGAAGCAATTTGGGAGCCTAGCCCCGTACGGTCGCACCGTCGAAAATATTCAGGAATTCGACTTTCTTTTCGGTGGGCAGAAACGACGCCTCGAAAGAATTACGCGCCAGTTCGCGCAGGTGATCGTTGGAAAAACTGAAATGTTCCTGGACGAGCTGGTATTCCTCGACAATTGACGTTCGGAACATCGCGGGATCGTCCGTGTTGAGCGTGAGCATCAGGCCCTGATCAAAGTAACGCCGCACGGGGTGCACCGCCAGTTGGCTACAGCATGCGGTACGAAGATTACTCGTCACGCAAATTTCAATAGGAATCTGACGCCGGGCCAGCTCATCCATTAGTTCGGGATCCTGCTCGGCGGTCAGTCCGTGCCCGATGCGTTCGGCTTTCAAGTTCAGCGCGCCCCAAATCGATTCCGGCCCAGCGGTCTCGCCCGCATGCGCGGTCAGGTGCAGGCCGTGATCGGCGGCGCGCGCAAAGACCGCCGCGAACAGCTCGGGCGGTCCCTTGATTTCGTCGCCGCCAATGCCGAAGGCGACCACGTTGCGATCGCGGAACTGAATCGCGAGGTCGAGCACCCTCTGCGCTTTCTCCGCACCGAACTGTCGGATGGCGTCGAAAATCCACAACAGAGAAATGCCGAAGTCGCGCTCGCCGCGCTGGCGACCGCGTTCCAGGCCTTCAAAGATCGCGGCGAAATCCTGCTTCCGCCAAAGGCACACGCCCGCAGAAACTGTCACCTCGGCGTGCAAAACATTCTGCGATTTCAATCGCTCCATCAGCCGGTACGTGATCAGTTCATAATCGTCGGGCGTGAGCAGGTGCGCGGTAATGTCTTTGAAGGCCAGCAGGAATCCCGCGAAATCGGTGAACTGGTAGAGCGGTTCGACCTCAGCCAGCGTCGCGGTCTCCTCGCCGCGCCGATGCCGCAACTCCAGCAGCGTCGCCGGCTCGATCGAGCCTTCGAGGTGCAGATGAAGCTCGGCTTTCAGAAGTGAATGAAGAAACGGGGAAGGCTCGGAGGACATGAGGTGATTCTAAATCGGGCGATCGGGTTGATCCGACTTCCAAACTGGAAATCGGCATCGCCGAATCGCCCGATGGACCCAATTATCCGATCGCGCGATTCTTCTTGCAGAACTCGCTGTGATGGCGGCTGTAGAAGATGTAGATCACGAGTCCCAGCGCGAGCCAGATCACGAAGCGCAGCCAGGTAATCAGGGTCAGCCCCAACATCAGGCCGCCGCAGAGAACAACCGAAATCAGCGGGAACCACGGCACAAAGGGGACGCGGAAGGCGCGCTTGCGGTCGGGCTGTCTGCGGCGAAGAAGAATCACGCCCAGCGAGACCAGCACGAAGGCAAATAGCGTCCCAATGTTGGCGAGGTCGGCCGCATCCCCAATATCCACAAGGCCAGCGGGAATGCCCACGGCAAAACAGGCGATCCACGTCGACCAATGCGGCGTCTTGTATTTCGGATGCACGGCCGAGAACAACTTCGGCAGCAGGCCGTCGCGCGACATTGCGTACCAGATGCGCGCCTGCCCATATTGGAAGACAAGCAGCGACGAGATCATTCCCGTCAGCGCACCAATCACGATCACCGAGCGAAAGAAAGGATGTACGCCCAGGTACTTCATCGCGTAAGCCACGGGAGCTTCGGCGGCTTCTCCGGAAACGAAGGTCGTGTACTTCATCATGCCAAGCAGCACGACGGCGACGCCGACATACAGCAGAGTGCAGATGATCAGCGACATGATGATGCCGAAAGGCAAATCTTTTTGCGGATTGCGCGATTCCTCCGCCGCGGTCGAGACTGAATCGAATCCAATGTAGGTAAAAAAAACGATGGCGCCGCCGGTGACAATTCCGGCAAAGCCAGAGGGCGCAAACGGCTTCCAGTTTGCGGGCTTCACCAGCATGCCGCCGACGACGAGAAACGTGAGGATGGCGCCAATCTTGACGGCGACCATGATGTTGTTGGTCTCGGCCGATTCCTTCACGCCGCGCACCAGCAGCAGCGTGAGAATGAAAACGATCAGGAAGCCCGGCAGGTTAAAGTAAGCGCCCGTCCACTGCCCCGACGCCCAAACAGGGCTGGCCCACTTGTCCGGCAAGTTGAGACCGAAGGCCGCCAGTTGTGCTTTTGTGTAGCCGGCAAAACCGACCGCCACGGCAACATTGCTGACGACGTATTCGAGGATCAGGTCCCAGCCGATGATCCAGGCGAAAATTTCTCCGAGCGTCGCGTACGAGTAGGTGTATGCGCTGCCCGCAATCGGAATCATCGACGCCAGTTCGGCGTAGCACAATCCGGCAAAACTGCACGCAACCGCGACCAGCAAGAACGAAATCGCAATCGACGGGCCCGCCGGTGGACGACCGTGCATCAGCGCTCCGGCCGTGCTGCCGGTGCGCAGAAAATTCATAATGACGTCGAGCGCCTGCGCGTGCAGAAGGGATGGGGCTCGGAAATATTCGCCGGCAGCCGCTGTGCCGGTAAGGATGAAGATACCCGAGCCGATGATGGCGCCGATGCCGAGCGCCGTCAGCGACCACGGGCCGAGCGTCTTGCTCAGCCGGTGGTGCGGGTTCTCCGAATCGGAGATCAGCTTGTCGATGGATTTGCAGCACAGAAGCTGACTGCCGGATTGTTGCCCCGCTAAATTGTCATCCGTCACCGGTTGGGCCAAGAGACTGCGTCTCCTTTAAATTTTGAAGGCACGGGAATTAGCGCCCGCGCCTCCATCATTTACCGCTCGCCAAAACGCCTTACCGCTTGGACTGTCCGCGCACCATCTTTTTCACTTTGCGCTTCTTCGATCCGCGCGCGTAATCGCGGGTTTTCTTCGGCTTTTCGGTTTTAATCTTCTTGCGCGCGGTGCGCTTGGCTTTCTTGCGTTCGTCGGTGCTCAGAGTTTTTGTATTTGCCATGAATGCTTTCTCTCTCGATTTTGTGATTTGCCAATCGGGTAATTTTGCAATTTGCCCAGGGACGAGGAGGGATCGAAATTGCAAAATTACCCAATTACCAAATTACACACTACCAGATGCTGCTTACGCCCTCTCCAGCTGCGCGTACTTCTCCACCAACTTCTTCAAACCGAAGCGAGGGAATTGTACCGTAATCTTCGCATCTTCCCCATCCCCTTCGCGCCGAAAAACCGTTCCCTCGCCATATTTCGGGTGTTTTACCTTCTGCCCCGGACGGAATCCGCGCTTGCCGGCCGGCTCTTCCACTTGCATTTTGGGCCGGCTGAATTTCTTTCCTCGCGACGCAAAAAACTCGGCAATGTTGTCGATCGAGTTGTAGCTCTGCAACGGCCGCGCCGGTGTGGGCCTGACCCGCGCCGGATTCCAACTCGCGCTTTGATCCTCATCCTCGTATGCATAGTGTGGCGCGGGCACTCTTGTCCGCGCAGCCGCACCCCGATCCGACGAGTAACGATCATAATCACGGGAGGCCCGCGAAGAATCCTCCCGCCCACCCCGTCGCCGCGATCCGCCCAGTTCCTCCACCAGTTCGCCCGGCACCTCTTCCAGGAAGCGCGACGGCACGCTCGCCTCCGGCATGTCGGACCCATAGCGGCGGCGATACACCGCTCGCGAAAGCACCAGCGTATCCATCGCTCGCGTCATCCCGACATAACAGAGCCGCCGTTCCTCCTCAATCTGATCGGGCTCAATCAAAGTGCGCGAATGCGGAAATAGCCCTTCTTCCATGCCGGCGAGCACGACCAGCGGAAATTCCAGACCCTTGGCCGCATGCAGCGTCATCAGCGTGATCTGCGCGCGCTCGTCGTACTGATCAGCGTCGCTGACCAGCGCCGCGTGATCGAGAAACTGGTCAAGCGTCTCGCCGCGGTCGCGCGAGTCCATGGCCGCATTCACCAACTCGCGCAGATTTTCGATCCGCGAAAAAGCCTCCGGCGTGTCTTCCTCTTCCAGCAACTTGATGTAGCCCGTGCGATCGATGAGAAACTTAAGCAACTCGGCAGTAAACGCCGCTTCGCCCGATGCGCGAAATCCCTCCACCGCGTCCTCGGGGTTGAGACCGGATTCGTGCGTGACGGCAAATTCCTCTATGGCAGCGGACTCTGGCGTGGGAGCAGGCGACTCGCCTCCTCGCTCGTCCGCGTCCTCTGCATTCGCTCCGAAATCGAAGCTGAAGTTGGCGGGATCAAAATCGGTCTCGTCGCTCTGCTCAACCTTCGCGGGGACAGCCGCGGCCGCCTTTCCAACCGAGCGTGGCTCAACAGCGGCACCGTCCTTATTAGTAGCTCCTGCGGTCGCATCGAACCGCGAGCCGAACGTCCCCGCCAGCATCGCCCGCCCATCTTCAATTAGTTCCCGAAACGCCTTCAGCGCCGCACAGGCCCGCGCCGGCAGCAACTGCCGCGAGATCGCCTCGCCCGTCGCGCCCCACAGCGACAAGCCGGTCTCCAGTGCCAGCCGCTCCATCGTCTCCAGCGTCGTCTTCCCAATTCCGCGCGCCGGCGTATTGATCACGCGCAGCAGCGAAACCGAATCGTCCGGATTCTGAATCACCTTCAGATACGAGATCATGTCCTTGATCTCGGCCCGCTCGTAAAACGAAAACCCGCCCACCACGTGGTATTTCAACTGGTAGCGCCGCATCGCCTCTTCAAACAATCGCGACTGCGAATTGGTACGATAAAGTACCGCCGCGCGCGCCGCCGCGCCCTCCTCGAACGCCGCCTTCATATATCGGCTGATCGTGTCCGCGGCAAACAGCGCCTCGTTCTCCCCGTCCGGCGCCTCGTAGTAGCCAATCTTCGCTCCGCCCTGCCGCGACGTCCAAAGAGTCTTTCCCTTGCGCCGCACGTTGTTCGAGACCACCGCCGACGCCGCCCCGAGAATGTTCTGCGTCGAGCGGTAGTTCTGTTCCAGCCGCACAATCTTCGCCTCGGGAAAATCGCGCTCGAACTCCAGAATGTTCCGGATATCCGCCCCGCGCCACGAATAAATCGACTGATCCTCGTCGCCCACCGCGCACACGTTGTGCCGCTCGCCCGCCAGCAGCCGCATCAGTTCATATTGCGGACGGTTCGTATCCTGGTACTCATCCACCAACAAATATTGAAAACGCCGGTTGTAATACTCCCGCACCGCCGCCACCGACTTCAGTAATCGCGCCGCTTCCAGCAGCAGGTCGTCGAAGTCCATGGCATTGGCCTTGCGTAGCTCCTTGCGATACGCCTCGTAAATGTGCGCGATCCGCTCCGTCTTCGGATCGGCCGACTGCAGATAAATTTCCTGCGGGTCGAGCATGTGATTCTTGGCCCACGAAATTCGCGACAGCACCGTGCGCGGCGTCAGTTCCTTGTCGTCGAGCCCAAGCCGTCGCATCACGCTCTTCACCACCTGCTGCTGGTCGGCCTCGTCGTAGATGACAAAATTCTTCGTAAGCCCGATCGGCGGCTGCCCCGGCACCGCCGATGGAATGCGCAGCGCCTCGACGTCCCGCCGCAGCACGCGCACACAAAATGAATGGAACGTCGAAATCACCGGCTTGGCCACGCTCAGGCCGCCCACCAGCTTTTCCACGCGCTCGGCCATTTCGCTGGCGGCCTTGTTGGTGAAGGTCACCGCCAGAATCGATTCCGGCATCACGCCCATTTTCTCGATCAGATAGGCGATCCGGTAGGTGATGACGCGCGTCTTGCCGCTCCCAGCACCGGCCAGAATCAGCACCGGCCCTTCCGTGGTTTCAACCGCCTCGCGTTGTTGTGGGTTTAACTCGTCCAGAAACGACAAAAGGGATGGCTCCGCAAGCGCTCGTTTAATTTTACACGTTCGGATTCTAGCCGCCGCCGCCCGCTCTCCGCCGTCCGCCCGTCACATTCCTCTGTGCATCCGTCACACGCCAATGTTTTTCCGCTCGCCTATAATGTCTCGCTATGAAGCTCGAAGAAAAAATTGCCGAACTCAAGAAACGCGATCAACTGGCCGTCGACGGTGGCGGCGCCAAGCGCCGCGAGCGCCAGCACAAAGAGGGCAAGATGTCGGCCCGCGAGCGCGTCGAATTCCTGCTCGACGAGGGCACCTTCGAAGAGACCGACAAGCTGCGCACGCATCGCTGCCACGACTTCGGCATGCAGGAACAGAAGTTTTACGGCGACGGCTTCATCACCGGCTACGGCCGCATCGAAGGCCGCCTCGTCTTCGTCTTCGCACAGGACTTCACCGTCTTCGGCGGCTCGCTCTCGGAAACCAACGCTCTCAAAATCGTCAAAATTATGGACCTCGCCGCCAAGATGGGCGCGCCCGTCATCGGCCTCAACGACTCGGGCGGCGCTCGCATTCAGGAAGGCGTAATGTCCCTCGCCGGCTATGCTGACATCTTCCTGCGCAACACGCTTTACAGCGGCGTCGTGCCGCAAATCTCCGCCATCATGGGACCGTGCGCCGGCGGCGCCGTCTACTCACCCGCCATCACCGACTTCATTCTCATGGTCGATCAGACTTCCTACATGTTCATCACCGGGCCCGACGTGATCAAGACCGTCACGCACGAAGAGGTCACAAAAGATCAGCTCGGCGGCGCACACACCCACAACGAAACCTCCGGCGTGGCGCACTTCCTCAGCCGCGACGATGCCGAGTGCCTCTCGATGGTGCGCGAGTTGCTCAGCTTTATTCCGTCGAACAACATGGAAGACCCGCCCCGCAAGCCTTGCACCGACCCCATCGACCGCGTCGACGCCAAGCTCGACACGCTCATCCCCGAGCAGTCCAACATGCCCTACGACATGAAGGACATCATTACCACGGTCGTCGACGACGGCTATTTCTTCGAAGTGCACGAGCATTACGCCAGGAACATCGTCGTCGGATTCGCACGCCTGAATGGGCGTTCCGTCGGCATCGTCGCCAATCAGCCCGCCATGCTCGCCGGCACGCTCGACATCAACGCCTCGGTAAAAGGCGCTCGCTTTGTGCGCTTCTGCGACTGCTTCAACATCCCGCTGGTCACGTTCGAAGATGTGCCGGGATTTTTGCCGGGCACGCAGCAGGAGTACGGCGGGATTATCAAGCACGGCGCGAAGCTGCTGTACGCATTTGCCGAGGCGACCGTGCCCAAGGTGACGGTCATCACACGCAAAGCCTACGGCGGCGCCTATTGCGTAATGGCCTCCAAGCACATTCGCACGGATGTGAATTACGCCTGGCCGAGCGCCGAAATTGCAGTCATGGGTCCGGAAGGCGCGGTGGACATTGTGTATAAGCGCGAACTGGATGCCGCAAAGAACGGAGGTAGCGTTGAGCATGACGCCGCGAAGGGGAGCGGTCTCTCCGAACGCGAAAAACTGCGTCAGGAAAAAATCGAAGAGTTCCGCGATCGCTTTGCCAACCCCTACATCGCCGCCGACCGCGGATTTCTAGACGCAGTAATCCAGCCCAGAGAAACGCGCAAAAAACTGATCCAAGCGTTAGAAATGCTGGAGACGAAGCGGGATAAGAATCCGCCGCGGAAGCACGGGAATATACCGCTGTAGGACAGCCCCATTTTAAGGGTACTGAAGTTGCTGCTCATCGGGTTCCAACGGAAGCATGGACCCATGCCGAACGTGCAGTACGTAGACCGATCCTTTCTCTTGCAAAACGAGAAAGAGGACACGATACGTGCCGCGATTTCCCGAGCCGAAAAGCAATTCGCGGATCGGTCGTTCGAGCGAGGCGCTTTCGGGTGCTGTTGAACAGCGCTCGGGATGTTGAGAGAGGGTTCGAATACTCAAACGGGCTCGACGAATCCAGTCCCGAGCGGCCCGTGGCGCCTCCTTGCGAATGTAGCGATAAGCAGCGCGAAGATCGGCATCGGCCCTGGGAGTAAGGACAACCCGATAAATCATCGCCGGAGTTCAACCCTCCCGTTCCATTTCATCGAAAACGTCGTCCGCCAATCGACCCTCGCCGCGTAGCGCTTGGGCAAGCCCCTCTCGTATGCTCGCAACTGTGTCGAGATGCTCGGCAACGTCGCGGTAGGCGGCTGCGTCAAGCACTATGGCCTCGGCTTTTCCGTTCACAGTCAGCACCAGAGGACGTCCAGTCTTCTTCATTTGTTTCATCAGCCCCGAGGAATTGCGCTTGAAGGTAGTCAGGGAATGAATATCTTGGGTGACATCGATCATGATGCGATTGTAGCATTAATATCGCATAGTATTCAGCGCTGACGCAATGAGGAAATCGCGCCCCGTGGAAGTGTCTTTTATTGACTTAATACAACTATAGACGACATAATATGTTTATGAAAGATGTTTCTGATGTTTACTTGACGCCAGAAGACGTTGCCGAAAAACTCAGTTTGAACGTGGAAACGATTTATCGCTGGCTCCGAAGGAGGAAGCTCCGCGGTAGCCGCATTAGTCACAAGGCATGGCGCATTCCTGAGCGAGAGCTTACATCGTTCGTCAGGCGGCAGAATGTATCCGAGTTGTTGTTCGAGGAGTACGCGGAGCAATATAACCTCGGCGCACCGGAACACGAACCGCCGGTTCCTGGAGCGTCCAGCCTAGTTGACTATCGGCTGAACCACCGGGGTCAGGCGCTTTGGTTTGAGGTGAAAGAGTTCGATGTAAACCCGTCTCTTACGGGAACGGGCGGCGGAGCTTTCGATCCGCACGTTGGCATTCGCTCAAAGATCGACAAGGCGAAGAAAAAATTCCGCGACTACAACAACGAGTGCTGCTCGCTGGTTCTATTCAATGAGGCTTTCAATCTCGTGCACATTTGCACTCCGCGAATTGTGCTCGGTGCAATGCTCGGCAGCGTTGGGTTTAGAGTTCCATACGATCCAGCCACCGAAAGTTACACTGGTCCGATTGAAGACAACATCTTCATGGACGGCGGCAAGCTAATTCATCCACACCTTAAAACGCCACAGAACACGACGATTAGCGCACTGATCGCTTTGGAGCGTTTCACTGTGGGGCAGTCCGAACTTCAGATCGCGGTAGAGCGACGGGAACTGGCGGAGCAGCGCGTGCTCCCCTACGAAGAGCACTTCAAGATGCTCGAAGAAAACCGCGAGATGTACTCGCGTCGGGTTCTGAGAACAATCGTCTATGAGAATCCACACGCTAATAAGGAACTCCCACGTGACATCTTCGTTGGGCCGTTCGATGAGCGATGGGGACAAGAAGGAGATGTGATCAAGCAAGTGTTCATCGGGCAGGAACTCCAGAAGCTAAAGGAATCGGAACACAATCTTGGGCTTGATCAGGGACCGTTCGTGCGCCATGCGCGGAGACGAGCGCGTAAGGCGCAGGCCGACAAATAATTAGAAGGGCGCACAAATAGAGAGTCCCGAGGTGATGTTGGGCTTATTCGTCTCGGCCAGTAGCTCGCGTTTAGACCCTTGCTGACCTTATTCCTGCCGCTCCCTTGCGGGTGCATTGCAGGCCGATCTTGCTCGGGCTCCGGGCTCACCGCCAACCGGATAAATCAGTCCAACGCCTCGGGACTCTATCCTGCCTTCGACATGGGTTCCTGTTCGCCTCAACCAGCGCTCAGCTATAGACCCTTGCTCGCCCTCTCAAACTCGCCTCGCGGCGGCCTGAGTGACTCCGCTTGAGCCCCGGACCTTGCACCAACCGGGAAAACTTCAGAACGTGTCAAAGAACGATTATGGTTTTACCACGCTCATTTCTGGCGTCAATCAAATTGATGAATTTGTAAATGCTTGTTTGTCAATACAGTGCAGACCATCCACAACGGGGTGAAACGATAATTGTGCAATTGCCGCGAAAGAATTCGGAAAACGAGCAGTATTCATGCGGCTTCTCGCGAATTTCTTGAAATCATGCAAACTCGTCCCGCCCCGTATCAGCCGGCGCCGCGTTGTGCAAATCCAGTCAGAATGCAGCAGCGGCGCGGCATCTGCTGGCCCCTGGCCTCAGGCACTTAACTCCTCGTTAGTTTCTGGGCCGCGAATCGTTGCCACCGACTCGCGAACGGCTAACGACCGACGGCTAACGACCACCGACCGACGACGAACGCCCAACGCCGCCCTCATCCATTACAATGCAGCCTGAAAAATGACGCCCGATATTTTCACCTGCGCCGAATTCGCCGCTGCCTTCATCCTCTCGCAGACGAACCTCCGCCCGCGCATTGGCCTCGTCCTCGGCTCCGGCCTCGGTGCCTTTGCCGACGACCTCACCGATCCTATCCGCATCCCCTACGCGCAGATTCCGTCCTTTCCGCGCTCGACCGCCATCGGCCACGCCGGCCAACTCGTCATCGGAAAATCCGCCGGCATCCCCGTCGCAGTCATGCAGGGCCGCGTTCATCTCTATGAAGGCTACTCGGCCGCCGAAGTTGCGTTCCCTTCGCGCGTACTCGGCCGCATGGGCATTCGCGCGCTTGTCCTCACCAACGCCGCCGGCGGCATCAACCTCGAATACGGTCAGGGCGCGCTCGTCGTTCTGCGCGACCACATCAATCTCCAGGGCCAGAATCCGCTCACCGGCCCGAACGACGACCGCTTCGGCCATCGCTTCCCCGACATGACCTATGCCTACTCTCCCCGCTTCCGCCAGATCGCGCTCGAAGAGGCGCAGCGGCTCTCGATCGCGCCGCGCGAGGGCGTCTATGCCGCGCTCGCCGGCCCGAGCTACGAAACGCCGGCGGAGATTCGCTACCTGCGCGCCATCGGCGCTGACCTCGTCGGCATGTCGACGGTCTCCGAGACCATCGCCGCGCGCCACATGGGAATCGAAGTCCTCGCAATTTCCTGCGTCACCAACATGGCCGCCGGCATCTTAGATAAGGCGCTCGATCACGAAGAAGTTTTGGAAGTCGGCCGCCGCGTGATGGGGCAGTTCGTCGCTCTGCTGCGCGCGGTGCTGCCGCGCCTCGCGAACGAAACTGGCGCATAGCGAGCGGGCCGCGATTGGTTCCGCCCCCGCGCCGCCGACTATAATCGAAGCTGCAAATTCATTCGAGGAGAAGCCAGCGATGTCGAACGTCATCCCTGAGAAGTACCAGGATCTTTTTCAGAAGAAGGCTTTTGCCAGCCTTGGAACCTTGATGCCCGACGGCCGCCCGCAAGTGACGCCCGTGTGGTGTGACTTCGACGGCGAGCATGTCATCTTTAACTCCGCCCGTGGCCGTCAAAAAGATAAAAATGTGCGCCGCGATCCGCGCGTTGCGCTCGCCGTCATCGATCCCGACAATCCCTATCGCTATATTGAAATTCGCGGCAAGGTCGTCGAAATTACCGAAGAGGGCGCCGACAAGCACATCGACAAGATGGCCAAGAAATATCTGGGACAGGACAAGTATCCCTTTGGCCAGCCCGGCGAAGTGCGCGTGCTTTATAAGATCAAGCCCGAGCACACCACGGTTATGGGATAGTGCCCGACACTAGCCGATTGCCACTTGCTCGTCGTTGAGTTCGATACTGTCCCGCTGGCGCAGCCCCCGCTTGCGTTCAGCGCGGACAGTCTCTGACGACTAACAGTCCACAGACGTCTGCTTTCCTTTTTCCGCCCCACTCGTCTAAAACGTACTGGAAGTAGTTGCCAAGACTGGGGACGCTTCGTTCGGGAACTTCGCGGCGCACTTTCCCGTATTAAAGAGTGGGTGGAAGGCGGGCGACGGTCGGTTCCTTTTCTGTTCCTGCCGGGAGGTTTTATGGAAGTCGCCAGCAACAACCACGAAAGCCTGCGCGAGGTGCGCGCAGTTCCGCACGATGCGTCGATCCACCAGGTCGTTCAGGCCGCGCACGATGAACTGCGCCAACTACTTCAGCAGCGCGCCGAAATCATGAAGCGCATCGGCACGGTGAAGCAAACCATCACCGGTCTCGCCGACCTCTTCGGCGAAGACGCCCTCGGCCCCGAACTCCTCGACCTCATCGACCGCAAGCCCAACGGCCGCCAGCCCGGATTTACCAAGGCCTGCCGCCGCGTGTTAATGGAGATGCGCCGTCCCATGGGAGCGCGCGAAGTGTGCGTGGAACTAGAGCGGCAGGCGCCCGCGATTCTCGCGCGCCACAAAGACCCACTGGCCTCGGTCACCACGGTTCTTAATCGGCTGGTCGATTACGGCGAAGCCCGCAGCCTCTCGAACGATCGCGGGCGCCGCGTGTGGGAGTGGGTCAGCGAAGCCGAGCAGCCTGCGATGGCAATGCCGGCGCGCATTCCGGCGTAGTGCGGGGGCACAAAGCTAATTGTCGTCCGGTCGGAGCGAAGGCCCGCCGCGGCTATGCTGGCAGCAACTGCCCCTTCTCCAGATGCCGCGTCACGTGCGCATACCCGGCCGCATGCGGATCGTGCGTCACCATCACAATGGTCTTGTGAAAGCTCTCATTCAGGCGCTTCAAAATCTCCAGAATTTCCGTCGCCGAATGACTGTCTAAATCGCCGGTCGGCTCGTCCGCCAGAATCAGCGTCGGATCGCTCACAATCGCCCGCGCAATCGCCACGCGCTGCTCCTGCCCGCCCGATAGTTGCTTCGGCAGATGATTCACCCGCTCCTCCAAGCCCACTAGCTTGAGCGCGGTCATCACGTGATCGCGGCGCTGCTGCGGCGTCATCTTCGTCAGCAGCAGCGGCAACTCAACATTCTCAAACGCGGTCAGCACCGGAATCAGGTTGAACGTCTGAAACACATATCCGACGTGAGTATTCCGCCAGCGCGCCGACTGCGTATCGTTGAGCCGGAAAATATTCTCGCCCATCACCAGCAACTCGCCCGACGTGGGCCGGTCAATGGCGGCAATCATATTAAGCAGCGTCGTCTTGCCTGAGCCCGACGGCCCCATCAGCGCCAGAAATTCCCCGGCCGCGATGTCGATGGAAACGTTGTCGAGCGCCGTTACTTCGAAGGCGTCGCGTTTGAAAATTTTGCTCACGCCGCGCGCCTGCACCACCTTCCCGGTCACCGCGGTTTGGTTTGGAGTTGCTGTCGCCACACTCATGATTGCCCCTTGATGCGAATCTTTTGCCCGTCCGTTAGATTGTCGGGCGCGGTGGTAATCACACTCTCCCCGCCCACCAGCGAATCCACCAGATATCCGTCCGTCCGCTGCCCCTGCACGTGAACATTGCGCCGCAGCGCCTTGCCGTCGAACGCAATCAAAACGTATTTCTTTCCATCTTTATCGCGCAGCGCGGCCGTCGGCACAAACACGAACGTCTGCTTTGCGGCGCTCTTGTCGTCTTTCACCACCGGCGCCTTGAACTGCACCGTCGCGTTCATCTCCGGCCGCAAATACGAATCCGGTTGCAGGATCTGCACCTTCACCTGCACCGTCGCCTTCTGGCGATTCGCCTCTGGCGACATCTCCGCAATCTCGCCCTTATACGAACGATCTTTGAACGCGTCCAGCGTCACCACGCCTTCCTGGTGCGGCGACAACTTCGCAAAATCGTCCTGCGCAATGTCGAGTTCCACCTGAATATCGTTCAAATCCGCGAGCGCAACCACCGATCCGCGCGGCCCGCCTTCCGCCCCGCTGGCAAACTGTGCCGTCACCAGCTCGCCTTTTTCCGCCGTGCGTTCCAGAATCGTGCCGCTTACCGGCGCCCGAATCACCGTTGCATCGAGCTGCGACTTGGCGTAATCCATCTGCCCTTTCGCTGTCTCCACGTCGGCGCGCGCCCGGTCAATCTGCTCCACGCGCGGCCCGATCTTCATCATCTTGGACGATTGCTCGAGCGAGTTGGCCTTTTGCTCATCCGCGTCATAACGCGCCTGCGCATCGTCCAGGCTCTGCTTCGAGACCACACCCTGCGCAAACAGATCGCGCGTGCGGTCCAGCGTGATCTTGTCGTTCGCTGCCGTCGCTCGCGCCTCGGCCAGATTGTGATCCGCCTGCTGAATTTCCTCCGGACGCGATCCGTGCTCCATTTCCGCCAGCCGCGCCTTTGCGCTGTCCCAGTTTCCCCGCGCCTGCTCGTACATCGCGCGAAACTCTTCATCTTCGAGCCGCACCAGCACCTGGCCCTCTTTGACCTTGTCGCCTTTTTCGACGCCAATCCATGCGACGCGCCCAGTGACCTTTGAGTTCACGCTGATCTTGTGATGCGCCACGATGTAACCGCTCGCCGAAAGAACCGTGCTTCCCGCCGCGTTTCCCACTTCCGCCGTAGCGCGCGCCACCTCAACCTCTGGCGTGCTGGAAGCCAGTGCCCGGTAACCGAGCGCCACAACTCCGAGCAGAATCACCACCGCAATCCCGCCGATAATTATCCGCCGCGACCAAGCCGGCGGTTCGCCGCCGCCATCGCGCAACGAATGGTCAATGCGCAGGCTCTGCAACTCGTCGTGTTTAGTATCCGCAGGCATCAATCTTTATCCGCACCCATCAAGCAATATCGTCGGTCAATCCATCCGATGCTGTCGCCGCAATTCCGCTCCAAACTCTATGCCCGTCGTATTAGAGGATTGTTAAGATGCAGCGCCGGAGTGCTCGCCGGCTGTTGCGCGGGGCATCCCCCCATCCACACTCTGCGTCCTCCGCGTACTCTGCAGTTAAGAGCTCTTCGCCTGCAGAAAGGGAAACTCTACGCCCGCAACGAGGTCAAAATATCCTGCCGCGCCGCTTGCCACGCCGGCGCAAACCCGCCCGCCAAGCCCATCACCAGTGCAAACACCACTGCCGTAATCACGACCTTCCACGTCAGTTGCAAACTGAAAACCGTCTCGCTGAAAGTGAGCGAATTCCCAATCCCCGTCGTCATCCCGTTAAACGGCAGAATCAGCACGATCCCAACAATCGCGCCCAGCAGCGACAGCAGTAGCGCCTCGATCACAAACGACGTCAAAATGCTCGGTTGCGAAAATCCAATAATCCGCAATGTCGCAATCTCCCGCGACCGGTACGATACTGCCGCATACATAGTATTCATGGCCGCAAAGCTCGACCCGATCGCCATGATGATTGCCACCACGAATCCGATGAACTTGATCGCCCCTCCCGAACTCGTCTGCTTCTCGTAGTATTCGGTCTCCAGCGTGCCGTCCAGTTTCAGCCGCTGATCGTCCGATACGCGATGTCTTAGCGCGTCCGCCGCAATCGCATCCGTCGCCCGCAAATACGCCGACGCATATCCGCCCTGCCGGTCGAAATCCACCGCGATCTGATTCACGTCGCCCCAAATCTCCGAGTCATACGCGGTCCCGCCGTCATCGAAAACGCCCACTACCTTCCACTGCCCTTTGGCAAAATCCATCGTGTCGCCGACATTCGCTCCGGCAAACCGGTCGTGGATCGACTTGCCCACCACCACCTCCCGCTGCCCCGTTGAAAACCAGCGCCCCTCGGTCAGTTTCAGTTCCGGCTGCCCGTGCCGGTCTTTTTCTTGCTGCCGCAGTTCCACACCCGCAGGCATCAACCCGCGCACCGATACGTTCACATCTCCTGTGCCATCCTTGCGCGGCAGCACCACCACCACCACCCATTCGCCCGAGGCGAGCGGCTGTCCCTGCGCATTCGTCGCAATTCCCGGCAGCGTCTTCAGCGTCGGAAACAGGTTCGCGTCAAATCCGCCCGACAGCTCTGCCGTCGATCCTTTGCGCATTACCATCACATTCAGCGCATCGCCGCTCGTCATGAACGCCTTGTTCAGCCCGGCCAGCAGCGCCATTAAGAACACCGCCGTCGTTACCGTCAGCGCGATCCCCAGCGCCGTCATCGCGGTCAGGCCTTTGCGCAACTTCAGATTGCGAATGTTATAGCTGATCGGTATCGCCATAGCCGTGTGCTAGCCCAGGTAGCGGAGCCCCTCCACGATTTCCAGTTTCGCCGCGTGATACGCGGGCACAATCGCGCTCAGCAGGCCCAACATGCCGGCCACAAAAACGGCCAGCAAAAGCGTGGGCGGCGTCACTTTCATGCTGGTGAAGAAGATGCCCACGCCTGGCGTATGTGTCAAGCCCGAGATCAGGGCCATTGCTAAAAAACATCCCAGGACGCCGCCGGTCAGAGCCACCATTACGGCTTCGCCGAGGTAGAGGCGGAGAATCAACTGGCGAGTAAAGCCCAGTGTTTTCAACACCGAGACTTCCCTGGTGCGCTCGCGAATCGACATGGCCATGGTATTCGCGGAAACCAGCAACGTGGCGAAAACCACGGCGAAACAGATACTTAGGATGAATGCCTTGACGTTTCCGATGCTGTTCACAAAGCTCAACTGAAAGGCCTTCTCCGATTCCGTTTTGGTGGGCTGCGGCGAATTGCGGAACATATCGTCGATCGCCTTGGCCACCAGCGGCACACTCTGCGGGGAATCGGCCAGGATTGCAAACGTTCCCGTCTCGCCCTTGGCCCACGAGACCGCCTCCTCTACGTACTTTTGATTGAAGTAGATAGACTGGGTGGCGAGCGGAGCGGTAAACATTCCGCGAATCGTCAGCTCCAGGTTCACGGGGAAAATCGTTCCCTTCAGGAAAATTTTGTCGCCCAGCTTCCAGCCGAACTTCCTGGCCAGTTCCGCGTCTACCACGGCGCCGGCTTGGTCGCGCTGCCAGGCCGCCAGTTGATCGGGGGAAATCTGGAAGTCGGTGAAAATTTTGAAGATTTCGTCGGGATCGGTGCCGAACTGGGCGAAGAAATGTTCGGGCTTGTCGTCGATGTAAAGCCCGCCGAACCAACTATTTGGAGCTACCGCCACGACGCCGGGAAGGGCGCGGATTTTCTCGCGATAGAAGACTGGGAGGAACTCGGTCAGGGAGACACGGTGGCGGGTGACGAGGCGCTGGGCTTGCTGGGCTGTGCCCTTGTCGATGTAGAAGCCGCGCCAGATGGTCATCATAAGCGTAAGCAACAGGAGGGAAAAGGTAATGCTCAGCACGGTCAGGATGCTGCGGCGCTTGTTGCGAAACGCGCTTTTGGTGACAAAGCGGGTTAGCGTCATGCCAGCTCGATGCTCCGTATGCCCTTGAATTCAGTTGCGTTATACCCGGGAAGTCCGCGCACGATTAACAACGATATCCCTGAGGATAGAACAGCACGTGACTGGTGACAACTGGGAGTCGATCTTTTTCTTTCAGATTCGCTTAGAGACGGGGGGCGTTTGCAACGAAACTTTGGCTCTCGGGCTTCGGGCGGAGCTTTTCCATTAACTCTTTGGTTAACTTGGCGAGGCCGCATTTTTAACCATTTAAATAGCACCTGGAGGGGGTGAAATGTGATATGGGGAAATTGAGGTCGGCGGGGCCTCGGAGGGTGTTTTCTAGTAATGTAATGGTTAATGGGCCTATGGGTCATTTATTACTTTTTGGATAATAAAGCAGGGCATCGAGGATCAGTGTTGACTAACCCACCCTTCGCAAAGTGCGCGAAGGATGGGGCAGCCTTTTTCGTGATGGTGCTGACGGAAGGGTAGGCCACTCGCCCCGAGCGAACTCAGGAAAACCAAACGTCAGATCCGGTCGTCCGTTTCGGGAGCGGCCTTGGGAGCGGTCCGCAGAAACTTCATCAACCCGGCCCCGGTGGCCTTCCCGGCGCGCTTCTTGAAGAAGTCAGCCGCAGTTTCTACCACTCCCACTTTCTCAGCCACCGCGACCGCGATCCACTGGTTTAACGAAACACCATCTTCCCTGGCCAGCCGTTGCGCGGCTTTCTTGATGGAAAGCGGAAGTTTCAACGGATAAGTAGCTTTGCTCATGCTTACACCTTCTTCAGCAAATCTCCCGGCCGCAACACGGAAATTCTAAAGCGTTCCCCGGCCTCGGCGAAGTCTTGAATGTTGTAGGTCACCAGCGCATCGGCCTCGCCATTGATGGCAGCTTCAAGCACCATCTCGTCATTTGGATCGCGCGACTGCGGCCGCCATTGGAAATGAACTTCCACCGGCTCGACCAGCGCCGCCAGCTCAGCCAGAAATTGGTCAACCGCTTCGGGCGTCAGCCCGTGAACCAATTGGTGCTCGGGGCGTTTCAACACGTCCTCATATTCCAGAAATAGTGGCGGAGTCGCCAAAGCCACCACCCTCCTCTGCGCAACCAGCCGCAAGACCGCGTTCCCCGCTCCCAGCCGGGTACGCAACGCAGCCACCACGACCGAGGTGTCGAGTACGATCCGCAACACATCCTATAGGATGTCACATTGTTTTGGGACATGTATATATAAAAGTGCGGCTCACCCCAGCCCTGTCATCTCGATCGGAGTGGAGAGACCTTGTGTTTTCAGATTCGCCCGCGCAGACGAGAGTAGTGGAACCACGCTAGCGCAATGAAGGCGCTCGGATGCGGTACCGTACCGGCATTCCCATCCATAGAACTGCCCCACTCAAGCCAAAACCGGGCTTGAGTGGGCCGGCCGCCCGCTAGCTCAGTTAGAATCATCGGAGACGATTGTTGCTGAGTCTCCAGACGGGTATTTCTCGTAAAGCGACAGGCAAGTAGGTGCGAACTCACCGGGCTTAGTTTCAGGCGCCAAACCTGTCTTCATATTTACCGCGCCCGGCCCTGAGACCGGTTGCCAGTCCCACGTCCTGCAAAGCTGTCCAGTCTGGGTGTCGAAGGCTGTGCCACTATCGAGGGGATACTTGGTAAGAACGAATCGGTGAGTAGAGCCGTGATTCAGCTTTGGCTTCGCAGTCTTGTTTTGCTGATTCGGCTGTTGCTGACTCAGTTCGTCGCAACCCGTCGAGCACACCGCTGCCAGAAGCGCGAATGTCAGTAAGTAGCGCACGGCATTTAACCCGGTTTCTTTCCTTACCATGTACCAGTAACGTGGTACTTGATTTTGCCTTGTGGCTTGTGAGTAACGAGGCTGTAGACGTGCACCTTTAACGCATTATCGCCGTCCGCTTCGGCTTGATAGGTTCCCGGCGTTAGGGTAGAGCATTTGCGGAAGCCTCGTTGACACCAAAGCAGCACATGTGTCCCATCAGGCATGATGGCGCGTGTGGTGTCTTGCGCAATGGACACTTGGGTGGTGTAGGCGGGGCTTCCGGGCGTTGTTGTGCAATTCGTGGTTGCGTTCGTTGTGGCATACACCGAGCTGTCGGTAATCGTGCCATTCGTGTTGCCGTTCGTATTACAGTTCGTTTGTGATGCTGTTCCGCCGTGGCGAATATCAAATTGCCTCTGCCAAGTGTTAGAGTCAACAACCTCAATCGTGATCGTGGGCTTGTCCTTTCCCAGCACTGGCAAACACGAGAGGCCCACCATCACGACAACGCTGATGAGTTTTTGCATATGGCGCTTCTCCAAAGAAACTGATAAAAATCGCAATTGTGCCGCCGAATCCCAGTTCGTGTCAATGAGGCGGGTGGCGCACCCTTCTGAACGCTTCTTCTTTCTTTTGCCAAGACGAAACGAGGATGCTCCGTCCTTGCGCTTTTTGCAAGGGTGGGCTGCGATGCCGCCGATACCCTAATGCTGGTAATACCCAGCGGGCTCCATCGCTACTACGGCGTCAATCAGCTACTACGGCGCCAATCACCTGCACTTTATCACGCGTTCCTATTATCTTCGCGACGAGCCGGGCTCGGTGCGCGGGAATGAAGGTTGGGGGAGATTTCGTTGCGGGCAAGCGCGGCGTGAAAAGCTCATGGTGCAATCGCTGTGCTAGCCCACACATCGCAAAGTGCGCGATGTGTGGGGCACCCTCATTTGTGATGGCGCTCTCGGAAGGGTGGGCCACGCGCCGTGAGAACTCAGTCGTCCCTCCGGATCGAGAAACCCTTCTCAAAACCGTTGGAAAAGTTGGTGACGATTTCTGTTGGGGCGGCATACCCTTTCGTAACTCCCGTTGGTCGTGCGCATGACGCTATCCTGAGGTCGGCTCTCCCTTCGGTATAGGCCAAACCATCTCTGGGCGTAGTGCGTTCCCGCCGGGGTCGCGACGCTGCGCCAGGGGCCGTCCCTGCATCGGGGGCATGTCCCTGCGCTGGGGTCCCGTCTCTGGGCTAGGTCGCGACGCTGCGCTGGGGTGACTGTTGCGTGCTACGGGCGCGCGATGGGTGGAGGCGATTCGAAATGGCGACGATGTTTGGCCGATTTGAAATTCAGAGCGAGATCTCGAAGTCGGATACCGCACACATCTATAAGGCGCTGGACTCGGAGACGAACCAGGTGGTAGCGCTGAAGACGCAGAGCCTTGCGCCGCTGGGCGAGCGGGCGCAGCAGTTTGTGGAGGCGCTGACGGCGGAGAGCGAGATGGCGCTGGCGCTGGCGGGGCAGAACATTGCGCAGGTGTTTGGGGCGGGCGAGATTGACGGGCAGTATTGCGCGACGATGGAGTACATCGAAGGCAACAGCATCGCGACGATGATGGGACGGCATGAGACGTTTTCCATCTGGGATTTGCTGGACATTACGCGGCAGGTGGGAGCGGCGCTGGAGCAGGCGGCGCTGGTGGGAGTGGTGCACTCGTCGCTGGAGCCGGAGAAAATTCTGGTGCAGTGGGACGGGCTGGTAAAGGTGCTGGGGTTTGGCATCTCGAAGATGAGCCTGATTAAGGCGGAAGCGGGCGAGGGCCTGACGCGGCTGATGCCGTATTGTTCGCCGGAACAGATACGCGGGGAGGCGATGGACCTGCGGTCGAACCAGTTCACGCTGGGCGCGATTTTGTATGAGATGGTGACGGGGCGGAAGGCGTTTGATGCGGACGATCCGGTGGTGCTGGTGAACCAGATTGAAAATGAGCAGCCGCCGGAGCCGTCAAAAATTAATGCGAAGGTGAAGCCGGCGCTGAGCGCGCTGATTATGAGGGCGCTGGCGAAGGATCCGGGCGAGCGCTATGCCACGGCGCGCGAACTGGTGGAGGACCTGGAGAATTGCAAAGAGGCGGGTAAGGAGACGCAGCCGGAGGTGAAGAAGCCGGCGGGGACGACGCACAAGATTAACGCGGCGGCGCGGGCTCAGGCGGCGAGCAAATTTATTTCGTCGGAGGGGAGCGCGGGCGGGGCGGGGGCACGAGCCGCGGCGGGGGCGGGGGCGGGAAAGAGCGGGCTTACGTCGGCGGGCGCGAGGACGGCGGGCGGGGCTGGGGCTTTGTCTGGCGGTTCATCGGCTGGGCCGACGGTGGCTTCGTCGCAACCGAAGGCTGCGGCGGCGAAGGCGGGAGCGGGGGCTTTTGCGATTCCCAATCCATTTGCGGCAGAGGAGTTGACGGCGGATTTGGGTGGGCAGTCGGGAGCGGCTTGCGGCGACAACTCGGGCGCGCGGATGATCGAGGAAGTGCCAGCGACCGAAGTGGGGAACGCGGCGCCGGCCCGCGAATTGAAAAGTTCTTTGCGCGGTAATGCCGCGGCGGGCGCGGGATCTAACGCGGCGGGCGGGAAAGCTCCCGGCGCATTTTTATCTTCTTCATCGTCTTTATCGTCTTTATCGTCGGCGACGACGGAGCGGGAGAGCGAAACGATCTCGTCGGGGATAGCGGTGGATCCGATGATGTCGGGCGTGGCGGCGACGCCGTCGGGCAGAAGCTTCTCGGATCTGGACGAACTGCCTCCGCTGAAAGAACCGGTGTTCGCGGCACCGCGAAAGGCGGAGGCGGAAGTTGAAGAGGCGCAACTGCCGCCGCTGGTCGCGCACAAGAGCGCGGCGAAAAAAGGCGCGAAGGAGAAAGAAGAAAAGCCGCGAATTCAGCCGCGCGAACTGGCGAAGAAAGCGGCGCGGGAAGTGGTGACGATTCCGCCGCGGCTGCTGCTGTTTTCGATTCTGGGCGCGATTGCAGTGATCCTGGTAGTGGCGATTGCGCTGTATGTACACGTGCGCTCGGAAGACGACGGAATAACAGTGGCACCGCGCGCGGTGAAGACGGCGCCGGCGGCGAGCACGCCGCCAGCAGCGCCGGCGGAAAAGCCCGTCCCGCAGGTGATTGCGCCGCCCACGGAGCCGACGCCGGATTTGACGGTTCGGCAGGTGGCGAAGCGCGCCGCGAAAGCGCCGCGGCCGGTTGCGCCCGCACCCGCGCCGGTGGTCGTCACGGGCGAAGCGTTCATCGATTCGACACCGCAGGGGGTGCAGTTTCAACTGGACGGAAAATCCGATCCGGCGTGGCTCACTCCTTTTAATTTGACCGGACTGAGCGCGGGCAAGCACATCGTGTCGGCGAATAAGGCCGGATACACGACGGAGATTCGGTCGGTCGAGGTGGTGGCGGGGGCGAAATCGTCGCTGGTGCTGCATCTGTCGCCGGTGAACGCGCTGGTGGCGGTGAGCAGCAATCCGGCAGGAGCGGAGATCACGCTCGATGGCCATCCCACGGGCCGAGTTACGCCGTCGCAATTCGCGGTGGAAAAAGGAACGCACACGGTTCTGGTGAAGAAACAAGGCTTCCTTGACGAGAGCACGTCGGCCGATCTGGGGCCCGGGCAAAATTTCCAATACGCTCCCCAGTTGAAAGCGCTGGGAAATGCTGAGGCGATTCGTACCGTGGGCCGGTTCAACAGGCTGTTTGGGAACAGCAGCAATGACAGCACGGCGGGCATGGGCACGATCAGCATTCACACCAAGCCGAAGGGCGCACAGGTGGTGATCAACCAACGGATTCTGGATAAGATGTCGCCGGTAGACGCGATGATGGGGCCGGGGACGTACATCGTCGACATCACGCTGACCGGGTTCAAAGCGATTCACAAGGTGGTGAACGTGGAGAAGGGGAACAAGGTGGCGATCGACGAAATTCTGGAGCGCGAATAGACTGTTTCGTCGCAGCGGCGCGGAGAGAGCGAGAAAATCTTCACCGCAAAAGCAAAAGGATGCAGCATGGGGCGCAAACGCTGAAGAAAGTTGAAGCGTGAGAAGGCCCACCCAGCAAGGCTTCTGCAAGCCGATTTTCCGCAACGTAAACCCAGTCTGAATCGAAGATCCCCTGCTATTTGTTTTGGGAGGATCGCGTCTTGAAGCGGGCGAGAGCCATGCGGGCGGCGTGATAGCCGCACATGCCATGGACCCCGCCTCCGGGCGGGGTGGAAGCCGAACAGAGGAAGAGATTTTTTTGCGAGGTGGCGTAGTGGCGAAGAGTGGGGCGGAAAAGGAACTGGCGAAGATCCATGAGGCCGCCGCCGATGTCGCCGCCGAGGAGATTGGCGTCCATACTTTCGAGATCGGCGGGAGAAAAAAAGCGGCGGGCCAGGATGCAGTCGCGGAAGCCGGGGGCGAAACGCTCGATCTGATTCTCGATGGCGGTGAGCATGTTGACTTCGGATCCATTCGGGACGTGACAGTAGGCCCAGGCGATGTGTTTGCCGGCGGGTGCGCGCGAGGGATCGAAGAGAGTTGGTTGCGCGAGGAGGACGAATGGGGAGCTGGGACAATGGCCGCGGCGCGCGGCTTTTTCGGATGCGGCTATTTCTTCGAAGCTGCCGGGCAGGTGCACGGTTGCGGCGCGCAGGCAGGCGGACGCTCTCCAAGGAATGGGATCGCTGAGCGCATAGTCGACCTTGAAGACGCCGGGGCCGGAGCGGAAACGCAGGAGTTGACGGCGATAGCCTGGCGAGAGATGGTTGCCGGCAATTTGCAGAAGTTGGCGCGGGGAGACATCGCAGAGAATCAAGTGATAGGCGGAGAGGGCCGAGAGGGATTCGATGCGCGACGAGGTGTGGACCTTCCCGCCAAGCGCCGCGAGATATTTGCAGAGGGCATTGGTGATGGACTGCGCTCCGCCTTGTGGAATGGGCCAGCCGACGGCATGAGCGGTGATTGCGAGGACCATACCGAATGCGCCGGTGAGCGGCTCATCGAGCGCAAGAAACGAGTGGGCGGCGAGACCGGCGAAGAGTGCGCGAGCGCGATCGGTTTGGAAGCGGCGAGCGATGGTTTGAGCGGAGAAAAGAGCGTTCAGCCCGAAACGCGCCATCAGCAAGGGATGACGGGGGATGGCGGGAAGAGGGCGAAGGATTTCCGGGGCGAAGTCGCGCCAATGTTGGACGAAAGGCTGCACAAGTTTGAGCCAGGCAGCGCCGTCCGGACCGAGCGACTGTCTGGCTGCATCGAGATCGCGATCGAGCAAGATTGCGGTGCCGTCATCGAGCGGCTGCGCGAGCGGGGCGGGCGGTTGAATCCACGCGAGGCCATGGTCGTGCAGAGGCAGCGACGAGAAGAAAGGCGAGCCCACGGCGAGGGGATGCACGGCCGATCCGAAGTCGTGGACGAAGCCGGGGAGCGTCAATTCCATGGAGCGCGCGGCGCCACCGGGAGTTGTTTCGGCTTCGAATACGTCGACTTCGAGGCCGGCCTGAGCCAGGACGATGGCCGCCGCGAGTCCGTTGGGACCGGAGCCGACTACGCAGGCTTTGGTGATGGACGACATAGCAATTTGTGATTTGTAATTTGTAATTTGGCAATTCGGCAACTTTGGAACAGGGTTCTTGAATTACTCAATTACAAAATTGCTCAATTACAAAATTCTTAAATTCCTCAGTTCCCCCAAACCTCTATTCTCTCGACTGGACGGTCGATGGTTCGATGATCTTAATCTGGCCATCCGGGGCGCGCTCGATGGTGGGCGCGTACAAACCGAGCGGTTCCCTTAGCCACCACAGCCCGGTCTGTTGTTTTTGGGACATGGTTGTGAACCAGTATTGCCAGAGCATGACGCGAATCTGGCGGGGAGGTTCGCGCTGGAAGGGATTGCGGGCAAAAAGTGCGAGCACGTCAGCGTCGTTCGAGAGCAGGCGGACCTCCGTGTTTGCCACGATAGGATAGTCGCGCCACGAACCGAGGGAAGCGAACCAGAGATTCCAATCGAAGCGGGGTTGGTAGGGCGCATAAATTCGCGGCGGCTGATTGAGGGCCTGCGGCTTGTAGCGGAAGGGATAGGCAACCCAGTTTTGTCCGTCGGCGGAACCCTGGAATTCGATCTCATAGCGCGCACGCGTCATGACGGCGAACAGCCCGTATTGATTTGCGATGCGAAATGGTTCCAGCGCGGCGACGGGAAAAGTGGGCAGGGGCGCTTGCCAAAACATCCAGACTAATTCCGTTGTCGTCGCGTAGAAAATCCAAACAAGAATTGCGGAGCTTGCAAAAAGCTTAGACCTGCTCCACAGCTGCCGAATTTCCGAGCGCTTATCGGTTGGCGGAAACGGAGTTTCATCGGACGGCGTGATGGCGGTGGAACGGGAGGGGGCGAGGCGATGCCGCCACCGCGCGGGCAGAACGCTGACGACAAACTCGTCGTCGAGGAGAAGCACGCCCATCGCGAGCACGAGGTAGTTGAGGAATGTGTAGTTGGCGCTGAGGATGACTCCAACCTGCCAGGGCGTAACGATGAAGAAGCAGACGATGCGCCAACGGCGCGGGAGAAACAGCATCCAGACGAGAACGATCTCAAGCGCCAATGTGCCGGCAACGGTGGCCGCATGAAACCAGTGCGGGAGATGCTGTAAGTACCAGCCGATCCAGGTGGGCAGGGGACCGTTCTGATAGTAGTCATCCATGGCGGTGAAGTGGCGCCATTCGGGATCGCCGCTGAGGAGCTTGACGACGCCGGATTCGAAGTAAATTCGAAACCACTCCGGGTTCGACAGGCTCTGGTATCAAGGCAAACGCCCCTAGCCCAATGTTGAATGCACCCCAAGCGTTGTTCACCAAATTCAAGTTTCCACAGACTTTTTGAAAGGTTGTTAGTTGCTGCGGCTGTTGCGATTGCTGCTGCTGATTGTTGTTGTTGTTATTGTTGCTGCAGCTATTCGTCGAATGCAAAATCATCGTTAAGACTCAAAGATAGCGGCGTTTGCCTGGACCATGCGACATGTTAATTATGGCGGCAACTAGTAAAATTGCAATTAGCAGTGCGAAGCTGATTTGGTGGCCTATTCTTGCAAGCAGTACTGTCAAGACACAAAATACTGCGATGCAGGCAGCCACCAACGCGTTGTTGACCAAATCTGCAGAGTTGCACAAGGCGATATCAAACGACGATCTGGCCCCAATCTCTCTGTCGGATTGCCGAAGCAGACTCGCCTGAATTTTATATAGTAATTCATGCTGCTGTAACGCACGACGCCACAGAAACGCCAAGCAGATTATTGAACCTAACAGCACGCAATCCTGGCCGAACGATAGCTGATAGCGACCATACGCGAGAGCTATGGCACACAGAATGACATCAAGAACGAACGTGATGGAGCCCGCGACGAAGTAGCGCAACCTAAAGGCTGGCTGTGCGAAGAGTCTCAATATGCCCGTCCTGTCTATTTCGGGCGTGGGCGGGTATGCCGTAATTTGCATCGCAATCTCTCCTTTCAACAGCACCGCTTCTCTACAGGCCGCAATATAAGACTATCCCGCCACCTGCAATAATAGCTGCGGCGACCGGAGGATCCAGCAGAGAGGGTGTAAGTTGGCCTTGGCCTCACAAGCTAAGGCCCTTCCTGGAAAGGAGACCTACACCCGATGGCGAAGATAATCCCGATCACCGAGCATTACCAACATTTTTTAGCGGAGATGAAGGAAACGTTTTGGGGCGACCTGTACGGCCACACCAAGCTGGCGTGGAAGCGGGCACTGGAAGCGGAGTCGGAATGGGAGCGTGACCGTTTTGCGGCGCGGGAGTTCTACCAGCGACGTTCGCGGCGGCGGCAGCCCTACCGCAACGGCTACTACGAACGGGATTTCGTGACCCGGTTGGGGACGATCCGGCTGCGCATCGCTCGTACTCGGGGAAAAAGTTTTCTGCCCCGCGCTCTCGAACCGTTTCAGCGGCGGGCCGAGGACATTGCCATGCTGATCCGCGAAGCCTTTCTGCGCGGCATCTCGACCCGGCAAGTGGGGCGAGTGGTGGCCACGCTGACCGGCGAAGTGGTGAGTGCGCAAACGGTGTCGAAGCTGACCCGCGATCTGGACGAGGCGGTGCGTCAGTTTCATCAGGCACGGCTCAGCGACGACTACGCGTATTTATTTTTGGATGGAGTGAGCCTGCGGGTGCGGCGTCCAGCGGGGCGCAAGCGGGTGCACATGCTGGTGGCTTACGGTGTGCGCCGCGACGGCACGCGTCACCGGCTGGCGTTTCTGCGCAGCCAGGGCGAGAGCCAGGCCGATTGGGAAGGCCTGCTCGAGGATCTCTACCGGCGCGGACTCGAAGGCCGGCAGCTCGGCTTGATCGTTACCGACGGTTGTCCCGGGCTGGCGGCGGCGATTCCGACGGTCTATCCTCGGGTGCGGCATCAGCGCTGCTGGGTGCATAAGATGCGGAACATTCTGGAGAAAGTACGGAAGCGCGACTATGACGAAGTGAAAGCGGGCGCGCAGGCAATTTATCTGGCCCCCAGCCGGGCCCACGCCGAGACTGCGTTTCGCCGCTTCCGCGCACGCTGGCTGCGGGAGTACGGGCCTATGGTGCGCCGCTTGGAGCGCGACCTGCCGGAACTGCTGTCGGTCTTCGCCTTTCCCCGGCATCTCTGGCAGAAGCTGCGCACTACCAACGTGATCGAGCGCTGCTTCGTCGAGGTGCGCCGCAGAACCCGCCCCATGGTGTGCTTTGTGAATGTAGAAAGTGTGGACCGCATCATCTACTCCATCTTCCAGAGATTCAACCTGGAATGGAAAACCCGCACCCTCAACCTATTTACACAAGCAGCTTGACATCACCGGACGAGTACAGGTCATTGACAAGCTGTGCGGTTTGCCGCACAATACGGGGCACAGTTGCTTGCAAGTCTGTTCCACCCAAGAACGAGAAAAATGAAACGCAGGTCGGCGAAAGCGGTGGCATCGCCCGCTTCGTGAATAGTGTCCACCAAAAAGTAAGATCACAAAACCAAATCCCAGGGAGGCGTATGAATTTCGCCAAAGGTAGTAGTGTGCTTGTTATGTTCGCCGCGCTGATAGCGGCGGTTCCGGCGGCTTCGGCCGCGACTTGCAGCAACGCCAGCCTTAACGGCGTGTACGGAATTATTTCCAGCGGACTGAACGGCTCGTTGCAACCGGCAACCAGCGTCAATCGAGTTTCGCTGGATGGCGCGGGCAATGCGACCGGATCGGCGACCAAGAGCATTGACGGCACGATTGTGACGTACACATTCACCGGCACGTATCAGATCGCCAAGAACTGTACCGGCACAGCAACCTGGACCAACCAGGACGGCGCTACAGAACACGACAACATCTATCTCAACAACGGCAACAAGGGCGGATTCCTGATTCAAACCGACGCGAACCACGTGCAGTCGAGCGTGGGCGTGTCGCAAGGCACGGCAAAATGCACCAATGCCGGCGTGAAGCATGCGTATTCGCTTCAGCTTACAGGCACCGTGATCTCGGTGGGGCAGATCGCCGTGGGCGGCCAGATCAGCCTGGATGGGAAGGGTTCGGTGAGCGGCACGGCTACGCTCAGTCTCAACGGCACGATTGAGAACTCGCTGACGGTGACGGGAACGTATTCGATCAACTCCGATTGCACCGGCACAGCGCAGATAACGCCGCAGGGGCTGAGTCCGATCAATTTGTCTCTGTTGGTTGTGAATGCCGACAAGGAAATCATGGCGATTGAGACGGACACGAACACGATCGTCTCGGGGACGCTGGTCGAGTAGGAAGGCATCCGAATTCAATGGTCGAGTGTGGCAGGGGAAGACGGGCGAAAGCCCGTCTTTCCACTTTTACGGGGCGCGGCGGCACGTTCGCGATTGTGTAATTTTGTAATTTGGTAACTGTGTAACTTGAAAACGTCCCGACTCAGAGATCTGGGTTCCGCCCCGGCGCGATTTGAAATTACGAAATTACCCAATTGCCAAATTCTAAAACTCTCCTGATAAACTCACAGGTTGGCTTCGAGCCAGCCATTTCATCGAAATAGCAGAACTCATTTAGGACCCTCATGTTGAAACCTGGAGATATTGCGATTGTCAGCGGGGCGCGCACGCCCTTTGGGCGGTATTGCGGAAAGATCAAAGACTATACGGCGCAGGAACTGGGCGCGATCGCGGCGAAGGCGGCGATTGAGCGCGCGGGCGTGGATGCGAAGGAATTCGATCACGTCGTGTTTGGCAACGCGCAGCAGACTTCGGGCGACGCGCTGTATGGGGCGCGGCATGTGGGGCTGCGGGCGGGGTTGCCGATTGAGACTCCCGCGCTGACGGTGAACCGGCTGTGCGGCTCGGGCATGCAGGCGATTGTCAGCGCGGCGCAGATGATTCAGACCGATGACGCGAAGATGGTGCTGGCGGGCGGCATGGAGGCGATGTCGCAGGCGCCATTTTGCATCCGCGGGCGAGATGGGTTCACGCTGGCGCCGGGCGGGAAACTGGAAGATTCGCTGATGGTGGTGCTGCTCGATTCGTATTGCGGGATGCAGATGGCGAGCACGGCAGAGCTGTATGGGTCGCAGCATGGCATTACCCGCGAGATGCAGGATGAACTGGCGCTGCGCTCGCAGCAGGGGGCCGATGCGGCATATAAAGAAGGACGTTTACAGGAGGAACTGACGTCAGTGCCGCTGCGGAATTCGAAGGGCGAGCCGACTGGCGAGATGCTAAGTGAAGATGACCATCGGCGTCCCCAGACGACGATGGAGGGCCTGGCCAAGCTGCGGGCTTCGTTTGGGAAGAACGGAACAGTGACGGCAGGGAACGCGAGCGGAATTGTGGATGGCGGCGCGGCCGTGGTGGTGATGGCGCTCGAAGAGGCGCAGAAGCGCAATTTAAAGCCGCTGGGGCGGATTGTGAATTGGGGCATTGCGGGAGTCGAGCCGAAGATTATGGGGAGCGGTCCGGTTCCGGCGACGAAGGCGGCGCTACAGCGCGCCGGAATGAAGCTGGAGTCGATTGATTTGATAGAGGTGAATGAGGCGTTCGCGGCGCAGTATCTGGCGGTGGAGAAAGAGCTGGGGCTCGATCGCGAGAAAGTCAACGTCAATGGCGGAGCGATTGCGCTAGGGCATCCGTTGGGTGCGACCGGCACGCGGCTGGTGATCACGCTGCTGTATGAGCTGCGACGGAGGAAGAAAAAATATGGGTTGGCCACGGCGTGCATTGGCGGCGGGCAGGGGATTGCAATGGTGGTGGAGAGCTTCCACTGAGCGCGTTTATATCATGGAAGCGGGGAGATATCCGCGCTCCCGGGGAATGGATGACAAGTCTTAAAGAGAAGTGGAGCTATATGGAAATCAAAAAAGTTGGCGTTCTAGGGTGCGGATTGATGGGTTCCGGCATCGCGCAAGTGTGCGCGACTGCGGGCTTCGACGTTACCGTGCTTGAGGTTGAGCAGAAGTTGCTCGACAAGGGTTTTGCCGGCATTGAGAAGTCGCTGGCGAAGTTTGCCGAGCGGCCAGTCGAGAAGGGCGGCATTACGGCGCAGCAGAAAGATGCGATCCGCGCGCGGCTTAAGGGCACGACGAACCGGCAGGACCTCGCGGACTGCGACATTGTGATCGAGGCGATCATTGAGAACGTGCGGCAGAAGCGCGATATGTATGACTCGCTCGACGGGATCGTGAAGCGCGAGGCGATTTTTGCGACCAACACTTCGTCCATTTCGGTAACGGAGTTAATGGCGGCGACGAAGCGGCCGGAGCGGTTTATCGGGCTGCACTTTTTTAATCCCGTTCCGCTGATGAAGCTGGTGGAAGTGGTGCGCACGATTGCGACGGCGGACGATGTGTACGAGGCCGCTTATGAGTTTGGCAAAAAGCTGGGCAAGGTTCCGGTGCGCACTTCGGATAAGACCGGGTTCATCGTAAACCGGCTGCTGGTGCCGTATATGCTCGATGCGATCCGGGCGTATGAAGAGGGCGTGGGCTCAATTGAGGATATTGATAACGCGATGAAGCTCGGCTGTGGCTATCCGATGGGGCCGTTTACTCTGCTGGATTTTGTCGGACTCGATACGACGTACTACATCACGCAGGTGATGTATGACGAGTTCAAGGAGCGCCGTTTCGCCTCGCCACCGCTGCTGAAAAGGCTGGTGATGGCGGGTTGGTACGGGCGGAAGTCGGGGCGCGGGTTCTATGATTATGCGAACCCGGAGAAGCCGGTGGCGGGAACGTTCTAACTAGGATTGCAGAGCTCAGAGGTCAGATTGCAGAAGTAAAAAACTTCTTCTCCGCGGATTTACGCGGATTTATTTTGATCTTGCCCTTTTGCGAGGGCTCTTTGGCGTTGTCAAGCCATGGCGGCGCATTACTTCTTCGAGGGGGATCGTCTTTGTGCGCCCGGAGCGAATGTCCGCCAAGCGCTTTTCGGCGAGGTAGATGTCTTCAAGGTCGTCGAGGTGCTGGAGGATTGCTTCGCGCGCGTAATAGGTTTTGGTGCGTCCGGTGCGCTTGGCGAGGCGGTCGAGGCGTTTTTCGATGGTTGCAGGAAGGCGGATGGCTAACATGTGATCCCTTTTGCTATACAAGTATAGCAAGAGCCCTGGCAGCCTACCTTATCAACTTTTCCAGCCTCCGAATCGGCGTCGGATCGTTGTGTGCGCCACTCTGGGTTGCAAATTATCGTACGCAGCCTTAGTGAGGAAGTCGCCGGCGCGTAGCTGTGCCGCTACCCTCTGCAATTCGGCAAGGAGTGCCTCGTCTGTATACTGTTCGAGGAAATCGACCTCGTATCGGGCCATGGACCTTTTGATTATGCGTTGTCTACTTAGCAGCTGCAATCCTCACTTACGCTTTGATCCGCGTTAATGAGCGTGAAGCCGCGGAAAAGGAACTCTTGCCTATGACCTACGAAAACATACTCCTCGAAAAGAAAAACTCGATCGCTTACGTCACCGTCAACCGGCCAAAGGTGCTTAACGCCCTCAATATGGCCACCATGGAAGAGTTGCGGGCGGCGTTTCATGACATTAAGAATGACGATGGGATTCGCGTCGTCATCTTGACCGGCTCGGGCGAGAAGGCGTTTGTTGCGGGTGCGGACATCAGCGAACTCGCAGTGCAGGACGCCGTGCTGGGCAAAAAATATGCGCATCGCGGGCAGAGCGTGCTCAACTTGATTGAGAATCTGGGCAAGCCGGTGATCGCCTGCATCAATGGATTTGCGCTCGGCGGCGGATGCGAACTGGCTCTGGCTTGCACCATGCGTCTGGCGAGCGAGAACGCGAAGCTGGGGCAGCCCGAGGTGAAGCTGGGGATTATTCCCGGTTATGGTGGGTCGCAGAGGCTGCCGCGGTTGGTAGGCAAGGGCCTGGCGATGCAGCACGTGCTGACGGGCGAGATGATTACGGCGCAGGAGGCGCATCGCATCGGCCTGGTAAATGAAGTGACGGCGGCAGTCGATCTGATTCCGCGGGCGGAGGCCATTGCCGCGAAGATCATTGCGAATGCGCCGCTGGCCGTGCAGTATGCGATGGAGGCCGTCAATAAGGGCATGGAGATGACGCTGGCGGAGGGACTGTTTCTGGAAGCTTCGCTGTTTGGCGTTTGCTGTGCGACGGAAGACAAGAAGGAAGGGACTGCGGCGTTTTTGGAGAAGCGGGCGGCGCAGTTCAAAGGCAAGTAGATTATCGGGCCATCGGGTCATTGAACGTCAAAAGCAAAGTGCCCACGGAGACATCGAGTTACGGAAAAGAAAATCAAATTGAAAACGGAAGCTCCGCCGTCGGAGGTTCCGGGGCTGGCAGGCTCACTGGACGCTACCGGCAAGCGATTCGCGGTTGTTGTTTCGCGATTCAACGCCTTTATCACTGAGCGGCTGCTACTGAGCGCTTGCGATGGGCTGCTGCGCTCGGGCGCGAAGAAAAGAGATATCGCGGTGCTGCGGGTGCCGGGGGCGTTTGAGATTCCGCTGGCGGCACGTCTTTTGGCTGAAACCGGCAAGTACGACGCTGTCATTTGTATTGGCTGCCTGTTGCGCGGCGATACGGCGCACTATGACGTGATCGTCAACGAGTGCACGCGGGGGATTGGGCAGTCGGCGCAGGAGACGGGCGTGCCACATGTCTTTGGCGTGCTGACTTGCGACACTCTGGAGCAGGCGATTGACCGGGCCGGGTTGAAGATGGGGAACAAAGGGTTCGAGGCGGCGCTGGCGGCGGTGGAGATGGCGAATCTGAAAGGAGTCGTCAGTCGTCAGTCCTCAGTCGTCAGTAAAAGCGTCTCGCATCAACGCGTCTCAGGTGCCAGAAAAAGCAAGGCATCGCGCGATCTCAAGAAGCGATCGCCACGCGTATAACGTCGATTCAATCCGCTATGCATCTGTCCTGTAAACTGTTCTCGATGTTGTCAGGTCTCCAGTTTTACTGAGAACTGAGACCTGACAACTGAGAACTGAGAACTGCTTTTGGGCACTCGCCGCAAATCTCGTGAACTGGCTTTGCAAATGCTTTTCCAGGCGGACATGGGAAAGCAGACGCCGGATGATGTGCGCAAGACGTTCTGGTCGCAGCGGCAGGATATCGATCCCGAGGCGCGCGGATTTGCCGAGGACCTGTTTCGCGTGGCAAGCGATCGCCTCGAAGAAATTGACGGGCTGATCGGCAAGCACGCGCAGCACTGGAAGATGGATCGTATGGCCGCCGTCGATCGCAACGTGCTACGGGGCGCGGTGGCGGAGTTTCTCGGCTATCCGGCAACGCCGCGCGCGATTGTGATTAACGAGGCGATCGAAATTGCGCGCAAGTTTTCCTCGCCCGAGTCGGTGACGTTCATCAATGGCGTGCTCGATAGTGTGGGCAAGGAAATTGGGGCGTGAAGTCGAGTCCGTTTTAGCGACCGCGTTTTGCGGGCGCGGCGTGTTTGGTTCGCCCGTCGACTCCCGAGACTGGATCATTTTCTCGCCTCATTTTTTTTTACCTGATCCAACTTGCCTCATCCAACTCTCAGCCGCATGAGTGAGAACCCTGGTCATTCATCCGCGTAGGAATCGACACCGCCTCTCCACTCTCTGAAACGCTGGGCATCGCCTAGCCGCCGCACAATCTCTTACAGCGGATTGATGGCTACCAGGTCAGGCACGCAGACGGGCGCGCTGCCCCCAAGGTTGTTGCACATATTGTTGGTGGTGTTGTTGATGAAGGGAACCTGCTGGTAATCGCCTTGGCCGATGGTGCTTACGACGTGGACCGATCCGGCGAGGCAGGCCTGAGTTGGATCGTTGTTTTGAAATTGATCGCAGGCGGCGACATACACCTGGCTGCCATCGCTCGATGCCGAAGCCGAGTAGGGAAAAGCCTTGTTGACGAGCGGGATCGCGCTGGTGGTGCCGCTGGCGATGTTGAAGATCATGACCGCCGGGATATTTTTCCCCACGATGAGGAGTTCGCTGCCATCGCCGGCGATTCGGGCGTAAAGCGGAGTGAACGCGCCCTGGCCGAGGTTGTAAGTATTTCCGGCGGTGAGCGTGAAGCCCGCCGCAGGAGGGATGCAGTTGAACTCGTTGTTGTTGATGGGTGTTTGCGTGAAACTCGCGCTCAGGGCCTGAACGTTGGGCGGCTCGAGCACATACACATTTTGCGTGACCAAATCCGAGCTGGACGGCGGCAGATTGGGCGAAGCAAAAATCTGCAAAGGCACGCCCGACGTGGCCGCGGCGCCGAGTTCGGTGCTCGCGGCAGTCGGAGTGGCGCAGGTCGAGTAAGCGGCCACTTCACCCGCGGAGGCGAGCGATCCGGTGACGTAGGCAAAGCTGCCGTCGGCCGCAAAAGCCACGTCGGTGCCGGAGGTCGGGATCGGCACGGGCGCCAGAGCGTTGATTATCGAATAGACGAACATCGTACCGGCATCGGTCAGCAGAAAAATTGTGGACTGGTCAGGGGAAAATGCGGCGGCGGTGGCGACGTTCGGAAGAACGAGGTCGGTGACGGGATTGACGCCGGTCGCCGCGCCTGAGTTGTAAATGTAAACGTGCGGTGTTACCGAAACATTGTCGGAGATAACCACCTGCTTGCCGTCATTGGAAATGGTCAGCACTTTGCCGCACAGGATGACATTGCAAGGAGTGGTAGCGGAGGAAACCGGATTGACAGTCGGGCTGGAAGCGACATCCATGTACATCAGGCCCTGCGCGCTGCCGATATAGATGCGTGTCTGGTAGTTAAACATGAACGAATTGGGAGTGCGGGGCATGGTCGCGGTGGCGGTGATCGGGTTATTGGTGGTTCCGGGCGTGATGCGGAAGACGGTGCTGACGCAACCGGAAACGTTGCCGCACTGATCCGTCGCGGCCCACGCCGTGTACGTGGGTACAGGCGAAGTGCTGGTCACGTTGACCGAAATTGCGCCATAGCCCTGCAAGCCGTTTGGCAGCAGACCCGTGCTTGCGTAAATCGGCAGCGCCGGCAGTATCCCGATGTTGCAGGTGGGCGGAGAGCAGGAGACCGTGACGTCGGCGCCGCCTAAATTATTGCGGGCGGTGGCGTTATTGGTTCCGGTCGAATTGGTATAGGAGCTGAAAGCCACAACTTCGGAGTCTGTGGTGCTCCAGGTGAGCGGAGGCTTGGCAAGCGTGTAGCCGAGCGTGTCGACGGCCGTAGCGTTGATCGGGAATGAGGTTGTGTTATTGACGCTGAGGGAGTTTCCGGTGAGGCCCTGAGCCCGCACGCGCACGTATTGAATCAGGCAAGTGGTGAGCGGAATGGGCGTGCTGGCGGTTCCCGATACGGCGGCATAGAGATTGGTGATGCCGGGGCTGGCGGCGGTGATTTGGATCTCGTTCAGAACGTTTGGCTGATTGGGCGGCTCGTACTCGGTGGTTGTAAGAACGCCCGTGTTGGTGGTCGCCCAGGTGAGCTCACCGACCGTGCTGGTGATGTCGACGCCTTTGCTGTAGGCAACGGCCTTGTAGATCCAGGTTTGTCCTTGCGAAAAGCAGTTGTATTGGGGAGGCTGAGGCTCGGCCTGAACGACCTGCAAGGAGTCGATGTGTTGGTGGACATAGACGGTGGTGGGCGGGCTGCTGACGCCATTCACCACGGCCGTGACCAGGGCGATGCCCGGCGCGCCGGGGGTGCAGACGGCAACGGCAGCGTCCCAGGTTCCGGCGCAGGCGTTGCCGTTGGTGGCAATCGAAAGCGGCGCGGGGCTGGTGGTGCCGGGCGGAACGGTCACGGAAAACTCCAGCGAGGAGCCGATGATCGTGTGGCCGGCGGCATTCTTGGCGGTCGCGGAGAAGACCTGCGTGGTGCCGATGTCCATCGAGAAGTTGACGGAGGGGCTGAGGGAAACGCTCTGCACGCCGGTGCCGCTCGAACCGGGCGTACTTTTGCCGAGGCAAGCCGTGAGCGTCAAGGCGAGCGAAACCGCCACAATCAGAAGAAAGCCGGAACTGCAACGACGCATGAACCCTCCCCGCATCCTTATTATGAACGCGAGCATGATAGTGAGTGGAAAGCTGCCAGTGTAGAAGGTCGGGTGCAAGGTTTCAAGGAGCCAGGTTCTGAAAGGTTTCAAAGTTTCAGGGTTTCACAGAGCCAGGTTCCAAAAGAGCCCGGCTTCAGAGGGTCCAAAGTTTCGAGGTTTGACGGAAAAATCTCAAGGCCCGGCTGGGAATTCAAGGGCACGCGCCAGCGGGCTTTCGCCGTTGAGATCTTTGGATCAATGGGACTCCGAAACCCTGACCCTTGACCTTGAAACCCTGAAACCTTGAAACTCCTGAAACCTCGAGCCATGAAACCTTCTTTCTTGGATGCGCGGAAGAGTGGTTGACGGTGTGCAGGGGAGTTGATATTATCGAAAAGTTCCGCGAGTTAAGTCTGGCTTGCCTGTAGTCGGTGGTTCTTTCTGCGCGATCCGGCGTGGGGGAGACCCCGGAGAGTTGCGGCTGAGCTTTAGAAATAAACCAGCCCGATCGTAGTGGGATCGGGTGCCCTCGCTGAAACATCCTGCGAAAACCTTTGCGCTCAGGGGATGATGTAAGGCCTGAGAGTCACGCGGGGCTATGCGGGAGTAGCGGACGAAACGGAACGCCTCCAAACCTTGGAAGGGTAAGGCGTGGCGTCACCGTCGTCGGCGATTAGTAAACGGGAAACCGAAATTTCTCACCGACAGGCATGCGTGAAAAACGCCTGCGGGAGAGTATGGCTGGGCGCGACAGCCTGTGCCAGAACCGAGACGAGGCAGGCCTCGTCTCTACGGGAATTGTGTTGCACCGGGATTGTGCGGTAGCGACGGTGGTTGGGTAGAGAGATGCGGCGTGCCGCGTCGGGGAGTGGCGAAAGTGCCAACTTTTAATCAGCTGGTGAAATTCGGACGAACGAGCCCGCGCTACAAGACGGCGAGCCCGGCGCTGCAATCGTGCCCGCAGAAGCGTGGAGTCTGCACCCGCGTGTACACGCAGACGCCGAAGAAGCCGAACTCGGCGCTGCGCAAAGTGGCGCGCGTTCGGTTGACGAACGGAATTGAAGTGACGACGTACATTCCAGGCGTCGGCCATAACCTCCAGGAGCACTCGATTGTCCTGATCCGCGGGGGCCGCGTGAAGGATCTGCCGGGCGTGCGTTATCACGTGGTGCGTGGAACGCTGGATGCGACCGGCGTCGCGGGCCGCAACCAGGGGCGCTCGAAGTACGGGACGAAGCGCGCGAAGAAGGCGTAAGCGAAGGTTTCAAGCAGGAGCGAAAAGAGCACATGCCTCGTAAAGGACATATCGCGAAGCGGACGGTCGAGTCCGACCCGGTGTATGGATCGGACCTGGTGACCAAGTTCATCAACTCGATGATGTGGCAGGGGAAGAAGTCGACGGCCGAGAACATTTTTTATAAGTCACTCGAGAAGCTCCAGCAAAAAGGCGGCGATGAGCCTTTGAAGCTGTTCACGAAGGCGGTCGAGAACGCCAAGCCGCTGCTCGAAGTGAAGACGCGGCGCGTGGGCGGCGCGAACTATCAGGTGCCGATCGAAGTGGCGCCCGACCGCCGGACGTCGCTGGCGATTCGCTGGATCGTGAGCTACGCGCGCGGCCGCGGCGAAAAGGGAATGATCGACAAGTTGAGCAACGAGCTGCTCGATGCCGCCAACGGCAAAGGCGCGGCCATCAAGAAGAAAGAAGACGTGCACCGGATGGCGGAGGCCAACAAGGCGTTCGCTCACTATCGGTGGTAGGCAGAATTGAGTAATTGGGAAATTTTGTAATTGCGTAATTGGAAAGCGTTGGGGTCTTGGGGTTTCAAATTACTCAATTCCCCAATTACCAAATCAAAAACGAAGTCGGAGCCCAGAAAGAAGTTAAAGAGTCGTGCCTAGAACAGTCCCATTAGAGCGTTGCAGGAACATCGGCATCATGGCGCACATCGATGCCGGCAAGACCACTACGACCGAGCGCATCCTGTTCTATACGGGAAAGACGCATCGCATCGGAGAGGTGCACGAAGGCACGGCCACCATGGACTGGATGGAGCAGGAGCAGGAGCGCGGTATCACGATCACCTCCGCCGCTACCACCTGCACCTGGCGCGACATTCGCATTAACATTATCGACACGCCCGGCCACGTGGATTTTACCGCCGAGGTGGAGCGCTCGCTGCGCGTGCTGGACGGCGCGGTGGCGGTTTTTGACGCCGTGCATGGCGTGCAGCCGCAGTCGGAAAAAGTTTGGCGCCAGGCCGATAAATACGGCGTCCCGCGCATTTGTTTCATTAACAAGATCGACAAGATGGGCGCCGATTTTGAGCATGCCGTCGATACCCTCCGCAAGCGCCTTAATGCCAAGCCGGTCGCGATTCAGATTCCCATCGGACAGGAAGATAAGTTTCGTGGCGTGATCGACCTGGTCGAGATGAAAGCCATTGTCTGGAACAACGAGGCGATGGGCGCGGAATATGAGACGGAAGAGATTCCCGCCGAGCTGAAGAAAAAAGCCGAGGCGTTCCACACGCAGCTGGTCGAAACCGTTGCCGAGAACGACGACGAGATTCTGCACAAGTTCCTGGAAGGCGAAGCGATTTCCGCGGCGGAGTTGAAGGCATCGCTGCGCAAGTCGACGATTGCGCTCAAATTGTTTCCGGTGGTGGTAGGAACGGCGTTCAAGAATAAAGGTGTGCAGCCGCTGCTCGATGCGGTGGTCGATTACCTGCCGTCGCCGCTCGACACGAAAGAAACGCATGGGCTCAATCCGGAAAACGGCAAGACGATCACACGCAAAGCCGACGATAATGAGCCGTTCTCGGCGCTGGCCTTCAAGATCATGGCGGACCCGTTTGTCGGCCAACTCACTTTTATCCGGGTGTACTCGGGAACCTTGAAGTCGGGCGAGTCGGTTATGAACTCGCGCACGCAGAGGCACGAGCGCATTGGCCGACTGCTGAAAATGCACGCCAACAAGCGCGAGGATATTCAGGAGATTCTCGCGGGCGACATCTGCGCGGCTGTTGGGCTGAAGAACGTCGGCACCGGCGATACGATCTGCGACGAGAAGCACCCGATCACGCTGGAATCGATTTCATTTGCGGTACCCGTGATTGCAGTTGCGGTCGAGCCGAAGACAAAAGCCGATCAGGAGAAGATGGGCATGGCGCTCGCCAAGCTGGCCCAGGAAGATCCCACCTTTAAGGTTCACACCGATCCCGACAGCGGACAGACCATCATCAGCGGCATGGGCGAGTTGCACCTCGAAATCATCGTCGACCGCATGATGCGCGAATACAAAGTCGAGGCTAATGTCGGCAAGCCGCAGGTGGCATATCGCGAGACGATTCGCCGGCACGCCGAAGCCGAAGGCAAATACATTCGGCAGACAGGCGGCCGCGGCCAGTACGGGCACGCGAAGATTTATCTCGATCCGAACGAGCCGGGTAAAGGCTACGAGTTCATTAACGAGATCGTGGGCGGCACGGTGCCGAAGGAATACATCAAGCCCATTGACCAGGGCATGCAGGAAGCGATGGAAGGCGGTGTTCTCGCCGGCTATCCGATGGTCGATATCAAGGCGACGCTTTACGACGGCAGCTACCACGATGTCGATTCGAACGAAATGGCGTTCAAGATCGCCGGGTCGATGGCGTTCAAAGAGGCCGCGCGCAGGGCGAGCCCGGTGATTCTGGAGCCGGTGATGTCGGTCGAAGTGGTCACGCCGGAAGATTTTGCGGGCGCGATCATGGGCGACCTGAGTTCGCGCCGCGGACGCATTGAAGGTATGGAGCATCGCGCCGGTTCGCAGGTCATCAAGGCGATCGTGCCGCTGGCCGAGATGTTTGGTTACGCGACGCACATGCGTTCGTCAACGCAAGGGCGCGCCGAGTACTCGATGCATTTTGCGCGCTATGAAGAAGCCCCGCGTTCGGTGGCGGAGGAAATTATTGCCAAGACGCAGGGAAGAACGACAACGAAGTAGTTTAGAAACATCCGCGGGCGCGGGCGCCCGCGCTACACGGAGCTGAGAGGAACATGGCAAAGGAAAAATTTGATCGCAACAAGCCGCACTGCAACGTTGGGACGATTGGTCACATCGATCACGGCAAGACGACGTTGACGGCGGCGATCACGAAGGTATTGCAGAAGCACAACCCGAAGATCGTGTTCCGGTCGTTCGATTCGATCG